>Ga0306922_10000022_pt1 | contig 107405 bp, 89 predicted proteins | sample sta12Cox44000082_FD_203758 | JGI IMG/M metagenome (GOLD analysis project Ga0306922, IMG submission 203758) | Lab enrichment of tropical soil microbial communities from Luquillo Experimental Forest, Puerto Rico - statoxic.12C.oxic.44.000.082 (v2)... | ecosystem: Environmental > Terrestrial >... | reverse complement strand
TGCGAACACGTGTCCTCAAAACGTGGCTGCGCCACTACAATCAGCGCCGTCCACATGGGAGCCTCGATGGACTACCGCCGATCAGCAGACTCCGTCGGTCCCGCGAACAACGTCTCTAGAAACCACACCTAGTCCTTGGCGGGCTCCCAGATGGCGGCGCCGACGAGGTCCCACGGCAGCCGCCCCTCGTCCGTCGTCTGCGGGTCCGGCGAGAACGGGACGTCGGTCAGGTAGACGACGCGCGCCGTCCGGTCGCCGAGGTTCTTGCAGCCGTGGGCGACGCCCGGCGGGATCCGGACGAGCGCGGAAGTCCCGTCGCCGAGCGTCATCCTCATCACGTGGCGGGCCGTGGGCGAGCCGTCGCGCACATCGACGAGCACGAGGAGCACGCGGTCCTCGGGGGGCACGAACCAGAGGTCGGTCTGACGCGCGTGGACGTGGAACGCCTTGAGCACGCGCGGCTCGAGGACGCTGTAGTTGATCTGGGCGATCTCGAACCCTTCGAATCCGGCCGGGCTCCCCCGCGTCAGCCGCGCGAGCTCCGTCATCGCGCCGGCGTCGTCGTTGTGGCGCCGCAGGGGCACCACGGCGACGCCGTCGATCGGGGGACGGCGGCCGTAATCCTGGCGGCGGAACTCCGATTCCGCTTCGGGGACGAGCTTCACGTTGACGCTCCGGGGCGGGTACGATACCCCACGTCTCGAGGAGCACGCATGGCGGAATCGCGGGAGCGGATCGGGCCGGCCTCTGGAGGGTCGCGGTGGGCGATCCAGATCGGGACCATGCTCGGGATCCCGATCCGCATCCACGTCACCTTCGTCCTCCTGCTGATCTGGCTCGGGATGTCGGCCGCGGCGAACAGCCGCAACGTCCCGCGGGAGCTCGCGTTCGTGCTCGCGCTGTTCGGCTGCGTCGTCCTCCACGAGCTGGGGCACGCGGTGATGGCCAGGCGCTTCGGGGTGACCACCCGCGAGATCGTCCTCTACCCGATCGGCGGGGTCGCGCGGCTGACGCACATCCCGGGGGGCTGGGCGGAGCTGCTGATCGCGCTCGCGGGACCCGCGGTCAACGTGGCGATCGCCGGGTTGATCGCCGTCGGGTTCGCCGCGACCGGAACGCCGCTCGACCTCAGTCCCGAGCTCCTGGCGACCGGCGGCGCCCTCCTGCAGAAGCTGCTCGTCGTGAACGTGATGCTGGTCGTGTTCAACATGGTTCCCGCCTTCCCCATGGACGGCGGCCGCGTCCTGCGCGGCGTCCTCGCGATCGTGATCGGCCAGGACAAGGCGACCCGCATCGCCACGATCGTCGGCCAGATCATCGCCGGCGTGTTCGTGATCGGCGGGGTGTTCGGCCCCTGGAGCGTGTGGCTCGTCGTCATCGGCCTGTTCGTCTTCCTCGGCGCGTCCCAGGAGGCGGCGTTCCAGACGAGCCGCTCCGCGGTCGCCGGCCACACGGCGCGGGAGGCGATGATCACGAAGTTCGAGACGCTCCGCCCCGACGACACGCTCGGCCGCGCGGCCGAGCTGCTGCTCGCCTCGCATCAGCACGACTTTCCCGTCGTCGACGCGTGGGGTCGCGTGGCGGGCGTCCTGCGGCGCACGAGCCTGCTCGAGGGGCTCGCCCGCTCCGGCAGCGGCACCGCGGTGCTCGACGTGATGGAGCGCGAGCCCGCGAAGATCAAGCCGGACGACGATCTCGAGAGCGTCCTCCAGGTCCTGCAATCGGACCCGGGGTGCCCGCTCCTGGTTCTCGAGGGGGACACGCTGCGCGGGATGCTCACCTTCGAGAACCTGGCGGAGTTCATCGTGATCGCGAGACGACTCCCCACCGTCTGAGGACCACGAACACGGGGAATCCCGCGGCGAGGAGCGCACCGCCGATCGCGGCGCGCCCGGGGGATTCCCGCACGAGGCTCGTCACCAGCACGCCACCGGAGGCGAGGACGACCGCCGGCGGAAGCGCTCCGAGCGGGGCCCTCCACGCGACCGGCTCGCCGATCCGCCGCCGCCGCAGGCGCAGCAGCGCCACGGCGGTCAGGCCGTAGAAGATCCAGACGGCGAACGTGAAGTACGCCAGGATCTCCCGGAAGCTCGCCGAGGCGACGTAGACGAGCGCGGCCGCGGTGACCAGCCCCACCGCGCGCGCGGGGGTGCCGAGCACCGGGTGGACCGCCCCGACGGCCGGCGGGAGGGCGCCCGAGCCCGCCATGGCCGCCGCCAGCCGCGAGACGGTCAGCACGGTGCCGACGATCGCGCCGAAGGTCGAGATCACGACGAGCCCCGAGACCGCGCGGCCGGCGCCGGAGCCCAGCACGGCCGTGACCGCGTCGGCGAACGGGCGCGTCGAGGCCGCCGCCCGCCCGCCGGGGAGCGCGACGAGCACCGAGACCTGCACGACCGCGTAGACGGCGAACAGCAGAAGCGTGCCGAGGACCACCGTGCGCCCGAGGTTTCGCGACGGCTCGCGGATCTCCCCCGCCACGAGCGTCACGTCCGACCACCCGTCGTACGACCAGAGCATCGCGAGCGCCGCGGTCAACCAGCCGGCCGCCTGCGGCATCGCCGCCGGTGCTTCGACGGGGGGCGAAATCGCGCCCCGGCCGGCGGCGGCGACGCCGAGCGCCAGGGCGAGGACCGCGGCGACCTTCACCGTCGTGAGCACGCGCTGGGCCCGCGGACCCGTCCGCAGCCCCGCGACGTTGAGAAGGCCCGCCGCGAGCAGCGCCCCGGCGGCGAGACCCCGCTCGCCGCCGTCCCAGCCCGCCGCCTGCGTGGCGTACCCGGCCAGGACGAGCGCGATCGCGGCGACGGAGGCCGGGTAGGTGATCAGCAGCGAGACCCATCCGCCGACGAACGCCACCGCCGGTCCGTACACCTCGCGGTGGAACGCGAAGAACCCGCCGTTGTGCGGCATCCGCCCGGCGCACTCCGCGTAGCACGCGGCGCCGCAGCCGGCGACGATCGCCCCCGCGAGCCAGATCAGGATCGCGCCGGACGGCGAGGCGGTCGCCCCGGCGACCGCGGACGGGGCGAGGAAGACCCCCGAGCCCAGGATGATCCCCGCGTAGATTGCGACGGCGTCCCGCAGGTCGAGATGCCGGACCACCGGCGGGGGCGGAGCACCCGTCAATCGAGGTAGGTGTACTGGGCCAGCCGGCGGCTGTAGGTGTCGACGAACGCCTCGGCCTCGCCCTGGGCCATCTCGCCGCGCAGCACGCGGTCCCGGATCTTGCCGCGGACGGCGTCGACCAGCTCCGCGACGTCGTACCCGAAGCAGGAGAGCGTCTCCCCCGCCTGCTCGCCCTTGCGGACGTCGGTCACGACGGGGGTTCCCTTGGGCCCGAGGATGACGTCGGCCTCGTGGACGCGACCGAAGAGGTTGTGCATGTCCCCCATCGTGTCCTGGTAGGCGCCGACCAGGGCGAACGCGAGGTAGTACGGCTCGTTTCCCTTGATGTCGTGGACCTCGAGCGCGTCCTTGATGTCCTTCAGGTCGACGAACTTCTCGACCTCGCCGTCGGAGTCGCAGGTGATGTCGCCGAGCGTGGCCTTGCGGGTCGGCGTCTCGTTCAGGCGGTGGACGGGGATGATCGGGAAGAGCTGGTCGAGCGCCCAGTGGTCCGGGATCGACTGGAAGACCGAGAAGTTGCAGATGTACTTGTCGTGGAGCTTGGATTCGAGCTCCTGGAACTCGTCCGCCACGAACTTGGCAGACTTCGAGAACCGCACGGCCTTGGTGGCGATCTCGCGGTAGAGCACCTCGGCCTTCGCGCGGTCCTCGAGCGGGAGCATCCCGAGGTTGAACAGCGAGTACATCTGGTCGCGGTACTCGATCGCGTCGTGGTAGAACTCGCGGTAGTTCTTCACCGAGATCTTGCGCGACACCTCGGCCAGGTCCTGCACGACCTGCGGCTCCCGGCCGGTGCTCGCGGGCGGGTCCGGCTCGACGCCGGAAACCGCCGCGCGGACGTCGGTGACCAGCATCGCGTGGTAGGCGACGAGCATCCGCCCCGACTCGCTGACGATGCGCGGGTGCGGCACGTGCTCCTCGTCGCACACCTCCTGGATCCCGAACACGACGTCGTTGGCGTACTCCTGCACGGAGTAGTTGACCGACGCGTCCGAGGAGGTCTTGGATCCGTCGTAGTCGATGCCCAGGCCCCCGCCGACGTCGAGGTAGCGCACGTCGGCCCCGAGCTTGCGGACCTTGGCGTAGATGCGCGCGGCCTCGCGGACGGCATTCTTGATCTTGCGGATCTCGGTGATCTGGCTGCCGATGTGGAAGTGCAGGAGCGCGAGCCGGTCGCGCATCCCCGCGGCCTCGAGGCGCTCGAGCGCGCGGAGGAGCTGGAGCGTGGAAAGGCCGAACTTCGAGGCGAACCCTCCCGACTTCTCCCACATCCCCGAGCCGCGCGCCTGCAGCCGGATTCGGAACCCGATCTCGAAGAGCACCGGGTCCTTCGCGGCGACCGCCACGAGCTGGTCCACCTCGAACGGCTTCTCGACGACGACCACGACCTTCTTGCCGAGACGGCAGGCCATCGAGGCGGTCGAGAGGTACTCGGGGTCCTTGAAACCGTTGCAGACGATCAGCGCCCCCGGCGCCAGGTCGAGCGCCATCGCGCCGAGCAGCTCCGGGCGGCTGCCCACCTCGAGACCGAGGGCCGACGACCAGCCGGAGCGCACCAGCTCCGCGAGGACGGCGCGCTGCTGGTTGACCTTGATCGGGAACACCGGCTGGTACTTCTCCGGGTAGTTGAACTCGCGGATCGCGTTCGCGAAGCTCTGCGAGAGCTCGGTGACCTGCCCCTCGAGCAGCTGCGGGAAGCGGAGGAGCACCGGCGTCGTGACGCCGCGCCGCGCGAGATCCTCGACCACGCGCAGCACGTCGATCGAGCGCAGCGGATCGCGGGACGGGGCGACGAGCAGGTGCCCGTCCTCGCCGATCGCGAAGTACCCGTTCCCCCAGCCGTCCAGACCGTAGACGTTGACCGCATCGTCCGTCGTGAAACGATCGGTGAACGAAACGTTCATCGTGTCACTCCCCGCATGCTCGACGCGCACCTCGACAATGGCCGGATTATAGGGCCGCCGTCGCGCGTCGCAAGGGTCCGAGCGCTATTCTCTCCGGTCGTGAGCGCGCTCCCGCTGTCTCCGCCCTCGCCTCGGATCGCCGCCCTCATGGCACTCGTGCCCCGAGGCGCCCGCGTGGCGGACGTCGGCAGCGACCACGGGCGCCTCCCGCTCCACCTGCTCGCGCGGGGGATCGCCTCGTTCGCGATCGCCACCGAGAAAACGCCGACCCGGGCCGCGCGGATCGGCCCCCCGACCGTCGGCGCGCCGTGGTCCGGGGCGCTCGACCGGCGCTCCGGCGATGGGCTCGAACCGCTCGCCCCCGCCGACGCGATCGACGTCCTGATCGTCGCCGGCGTGGGCGGCCGGACGATCCTCCGGATGCTCGACGTCGACGCGCTCGATGCGATCGCCCCGAAAACGCTCGTCCTCCAGCCCCGGACCGAGATCGCGCGGGTGCGGGCGTGGCTTTCACGCCGCGGCTTCCGGCTCGTCCGGGAGACGCTGACGCGCGAGAGCGGCCGCCGCCACGTCACCCTCGCCGCCGAGCGGGGGGGCGACGCGGACCTGTACCGCGACGGCCGCCTCTCCCGCGAGGACCTGCTCGTGGCGGGTCCGCACCTGGTTCGCTCCGGCGATCCGGAGGTGACGGCGGCGTGGCGGGAGGAGCGCTCCCGGCTCGCCGCGATCGCGGCCGCGTCCGGCGAAACCGGCCGCGGCGCGTCCCCGGCCGCACGGGAGCTGGCCCGGTGCGAGCGGATCCTCGCAGCCGCCGAGGCCGCGGGCTCCGTCACTTCGCCGTCCGCCGGATGAACTCCAGGGTGCGCGGGTCCACGATCACGCGCTCCCCCGACTCGATGAACAGCGGAACGCGGATCGTCAGGCCGTTGGTCAGGACGGCGTCCTTGAGATTCTTCCCGCTGGCGGTGTCGCTCCGGGCGCCGGCGCCGACCATCTCGACCTCCGCCTCGACGTACTGCGGGAGGTTGATCCCGGCCACCGCGCCGTTCCAGTAGACGGCGTTCATCTGGAGGCTGTCGGTGAGCCAGGGGACCATCTCCTCGATCCGCTCGTTCGGGAGGGCGAACTGCTCGTAGCTGGCCAGCTCCATGAAGTGCGACGACTCTCCGTCGCCGTAGAGGAACTGGACCTGGCGGTAGGCGATGTCCGGCTCCTCGAACTTCTCTCCCGCCTTGAACGTCTTGTCGAGGAGGGTCCCGTCGACGCTGTGGCGGAGCTTGCACCGGACGAGGGTCGCCGCTCCGCGGGCCGACGGACTCTGGACCTGGAAGTCCTCGAGCTGATAGGGCTGGCCGTCGATCATGAGGCGGGCCCCGCGCTTGAAGTCGGTCGTGCTGATCATCCGGTCTCCGTCATCGGCGGCGCAGGGCCTCCTCCACGATCGCCCGGGCATCGTCCGGGAAGTCTTGCTTCAGGATCCACTCGAGGTAGTCCGGCTGGACGCGGGCGACCTCGCGCACCGGCTTCCCCTTCTGCTTGCCAAACGCGAAAATCGGCTCCCCGTCCTTCAGGACGAACTTGCCGCTCCGGTCCATCGCCCCCGGCGGAACCGGATTGCACCAGGCGTCGAGGTCCGCGACGCGCCGCGGCAGGTCGGCGTAGCGGGCGAGTTGCGCGTCGAGCACGTCGATCGTCGCCGCGACGTCGCTTTCCGCGCCGTGCGCGCCCTCGTGGTCCCGCTCCAGGAAGAACCGGACGGCCGCGCCGAGGTCCCGCGGCTCTTTCCGGTGAAAGATCGTCATCGCGTCCACGACGCGGCGGCCGGAGAGAGCCAGGTCGAGCCCGCTCTCCCGGAACTCCCTGTCGAGGAGCGGAAGGTCGAAACGCCGGATGTTGAAGCCCGCGAGATCGGCGTCGGCCAGGAACTCGAGGAACGAGCGCGCGACCTGCCGGAACGCCGGCGCGTCCCTCACGTCCTCGTCCCGGATGCCGTGCACCGCGGTCGCGTCGGGAGGGATCGGCCGCTCCGGGTTGATGCGCCGCACGCGCACCTGACGCTCGCCCGACGGGTCGATGCGGGCGACCGCGATCTCCACGATCTTGTCCCGCATCGGATCGGTTCCGGTCGTCTCCAGGTCGAAAAACGCCAGGGGACGATCCAGCTCGAGATTTCTCACGACCGCCTAGGGTACCAGCCCGGCGGCGACCCGGAGCACTTCGTCTTATAGTGCGGCTCGTGCCGTCACCGAGCATCCCCACGCTTCCCGGCGCCGAGGTCGAGATGCCGCGCGAGGTCGCGCGGCTGTACGACCTCGCGTACAACCTCTGGTGGAGCTGGTCTCCTCAGGCCCACGTCCTGTTCAGCAGCATCGACCCGGTACGCTGGCTACGCACGCGCAATCCCGTCGACCTGCTCCAGGGCGTCGAGCCGCACCTGTGGGATCCGCTCGTCGAGAGCGAGAGCTTCATGTCGGCCTACCACGCGGTCATCGGCGAGTTCGACCGCTACCTCGCCGCCGACGAGACCTCCTGGTTCCGGCGGAGCTATCCGACGTTCTCGGCGGGGCCGGTCACTTACCTGTCGACCGAATTCGGCTGGCACGAGAGCCTCGGGATCTACTCGGGCGGCCTCGGGATCCTCAGCGGCGACCACTGCAAGTCCGCGAGCGACCTCGGCATCCCGTTCGTGGGCATAGGGCTGGTCTATCGCCGGGGGTACTTCCGCCAGGGAGTCGACGCCGACGGCCACCAGCAGCATTTCTATCCCGACTACGACCTGAGGAAGCTCCCGCTCCTCCCGGTCGCCGGGCCCGGCGGGAAGCCGCTCCGGGTCTCCGTCGATCTCCCCGGCCGTGCGGTCGTGCTGCGGGTCTGGAAGGCGGCAGTCGGGCGAGTGCCGGTGCTGCTCCTCGACTCCGACGTCCGCGAGAACGACGCGGCCGACCGCCCCATCACGTCGATCCTCTACGTGCACGGGCGCGAGATGCGGCTCTGCCAGGAGCTCGTGCTGGGCGTGGGCGGAGCGAAGGCGCTCGAGGCGCTGTCGATCGAGCCGTCGGTCTGGCACATGAACGAGGGCCACTCGGCGCTGATCGCCTGGGAGCGGATCCGCAGGGGGATGGCGGCCGGGGCGGACTTCGAGACCGCCCGCGCGCGCGCGGCCAGGAACGCGGTGTTCACGACCCACACGCCGGTCCCCGCGGGCCACGAGATGTTCGACGGGGCGCTCGTGCGGACCTACGCGGACGCCTGGGCGAAGGCCGCGGGGCTCGACCCGGCGCCCTTCGAGGCGCTCGGCCACGCGGCCCCGGGGGATGCGAGCTTCAACATGACCGTGCTCGCGATCCGGACGTCGTCACTCGTCAACGGGGTCAGCAAGCTCCACAGCCGCGTGTCGGAGACGATGTGGAAGGACCTCTGGCCGCGGGAAGAGCCGGAGCGGGAGCACGTGATCGCGATCACCAACGGCGTGCACACGCCGACGTGGCTCGGCCCGGAGATGGGCGAGCTGCTCCGCCGGCGCCTCGGCGCGGAGTTCGCCACGAACCTCCTCGACCCCGGATTCGCCGACGCGGTGCTCGCGATCCCGGACGCCGAGATCTGGGAAGCCCACACCGCGCAGAAGAAGCGCCTCGTCACGCTCGTGCGGGAGCGCGTCCTCGAGCAGCTCGCGCGGCACGGCCGCTCCCCCGACGAGCTCCGGCGCGTTCACACGCTCCTCCGTCCCGACGCGCTCACCCTGGGCTTCGCGCGGCGGTTCGCGACGTACAAGAGGGCAGACCTCCTCTTCCGGGACGCCGCGCGTCTCCGCGGGATCCTCGGGTCCGCCGACCGGCCGGTCCAGGTCCTCTACGCGGGGAAGGCCCATCCCGCCGACCGGCCGGGCCAGACGGTCCTGCGCCAGATCTTCGAGGCGGCGATGAGCCCCGAGCTGTGGGGGCGGGTCGTGCTCCTCGAGAACTACGACATGCGGATCGCGCGCTTCCTCGTGCAGGGGGTGGACGTCTGGCTGAACACCCCGCGCCGGCCGATGGAGGCTTCGGGAACGTCGGGCATGAAGGCGGCGGCCAACGGCGGGCTGAACGTCAGCGTTCTCGACGGGTGGTGGGCGGAAGGATACGACGCGGCCCTGGGATGGGCGGTCGGCCGGCCGGATCACTACGACGATCCGCAGGCGCAGGATCGCGACGACGCGGAGTCGCTCTACCGCGCGCTCGAGAGCGAGGTGGTCCCGGCCTTCTACACGCTCGACGCACAGGGCCTGCCGGCCGGGTGGATCCTCCGGATGAAACGCTCGATCGCGCGGCTCGCCCCGCGCTTCTCCACCGAGCGCATGGTGCGCGACTACGCCGTGCGCGCCTACCTCCCCGCCTTGCGCTCGATCGACGAAACCATCGACGAGGAGCGGCTCTGGGCGCCGTGAACGTGGGGACATTCCTCTCTTGCTTGCGCGGCTCCCCGGATACCGCCGCGCTGCGAAAAAGAGGAATGTCCCCACGTTCGAGGAAGCACTAAAACAAGACGGCCCCCACGCGTTGCGCGGGGGCCGTCTTCGGGAGTGCTGGGACCTCCGGAGTCTAGTGCTTGTCGGTCCGGTGGGCGTTCTTGACCTGGCCCGGCGGGACCTTCGCCACCGGCGTGACCTGGACCGTCGCGCTCACCGAGACGTTCCCGTACGCGTCGATCGCGAAGACGCTGTACGAGTAGGTCGTGCCGTCGGTCAGGCCGGTGTGCGTGAAGTTGTCGGAGAGACCGGGGCTTCCGGTCCGGGCCAGGGCCCCGAACCCGTCCACCGGACTCACCGGGTACGCGCCGTCCGTCCGGAAGCGAATGACGGTCTGCGCGTAGTCCCCGCTCGAGGAGTTGACCCACGTCAGCGTGGCCTGGGTGTCTCCGGGGGTCCCGGTGAGCGCCGTGTCGGCCGCGGGTGCCGTCTGGTCGCCGACCGGCTGCTCGGTCGGAACGAACGCCGGGTCGTCGGTCACGATCACGCGGTCGACCCGTGCCTGCGGCTCGTCGCCGCCCAGCTCGAGGGAGTGGAGACCGGCCGTGAGGGTGTAGGTACGTCCCGCTACCCACTGCCAGGCCCCCGCTGCCGCCGGTTCGATCGGCTGCCGTGCCGCCGCGTCGATCGACTCGAACCACGCGCCCTGCGTCGAGCTGAGGGCGTACATGCGGACCCAGAGGGTCCAGCTTCCCGCGGACGGGATGTTGACGCCGAGCACGGCGGTCCCGGCGGGGCTGCTCGCGGTGCCGGGCGCCGTTCCGGACGGCGTGTCGAGGTAGGCGCTCGTGAAGGCGCCGGAGGCGCTGCCCACGTTGCGGACCGGGGCGGTGAGAGCACCCGCCTCGGCCTCGAACCGGATGTAGCTGTGCGTGGTCGACGAGGTCAGGAACGTCTGGGTCGGCGTCGAGGTCGCGGCGTTGCCCGAGCCGTCGGCGCTCCGGACGTAGTACTCGATCGTCGTGGACGGCGGCAGCCCCTGGACCAGGACGCTGTGGGCCGTCACGAGAGACGCGTTGATCGCGGTCTGCTGGTAGGCCGCGTCCCCCTGCCGTCTGTAGAAGACCTGGCTGTCGGCGACCTCGTTGGTCGTCCAGGTGATCGTCGCGCTGGTGGCGGTGATGCCGCCGGCGGTGACGGCGCTGATCGACGGCGGCGTCGTGTCGCCTACCGTCGAGAAGCCGGTGGTCTGGGTGAAGGTGGCCGACATGCCGTGGTTCGCGAGGTCGAGCACCCCGGAGGTGCCGCCCACCACCTGGATCTTGTAGGTCTTACCCGACGCGAGGCTCGCGGCCGTGGTGATCGTCGCCGTCTTCCCGTCCGCGGAGAGGGCCGGCGATCCGGCCGCCTGGCCGACCGCGGCCCCGGTCGAATCGAGCAGCTTGACGTTCGCCGCGGTGATCGACGAGGCGAGCATCGCCTCGCTGAACGTGACCGTCGGCTTGACGGTAGCCGCGATCCCGGAGGCGCCGTCGGTGGGATTCGTGGACTGCACGGTCGGCGGCACCGCGGCGACGACGGTGAAGATCCCGGTGCCCGTGCCGAAGACGCCGTCCGGATCGGTGATGTCCGCGTTGCCGGCCCCGGTCGCCGCCGAGTTCGAGATCGTGATGCTCGCCGTGACCTGCCCGCAACCGTTCACGGTGACGGAGTTGACCGTGATGCCGGTGTTGGCGAACGCGACCGCCGCTCCGCTCGGGAAGCTCGTGCCCGACAGCGTGACGGACAGGGTGCGTCCTTGCTCCGCGGAAGACGGGCTGGCCGAGGTGACGGTCGGGCGCGTCCAGCCGGTGATCTCGTTGGAGTAGCTGGTGCTCTGGTTCCCCGAGGTGTCGTAGGCCTTCACGCCGAAGTAGTAGGTCGTGCAATCGGTGAGTCCGCTGATGGTCGTCTGGGTCACGTTGCCGACGTCGACCGAGGAGGTGTACGTCCCGGGCGCGGTTCCGTAGTAGACCCGGTACCCCGCGAGGTCGGTTGCGCTGACCGGATCCCAGGCCAGCGAGACGGTTCCGGCCGAAGCGTGCCGGACGGCGGCGAAGAGGATTGCGAGAGCGAACAGCGGGACTCGTCTTGAAAGGTGCATGCGGCTCTAGCCTCCGTCGGCGACGTTCCCCCGGGCCGTCCGAGCGGCACTTAGCGATTACCATGCCAGGAGTGTCAATTTTGAATATTGTTTTATATTTGAGAAAATATTTAATATTACAATATTGAATATGTATGCATCAACGAATGCGGTCGCCCAAAGCTACAGATTCGATAGGCAGATCTTACAGAGTCCTGGGGAGCCGACCGGCGAAAAGGGTCGGGTCGGAGGCGGGCGCTCTAGTCCCAGAACCGCCAGACGCTCTTGCGCGACTCGTCGACGGTTTCGATCACGACGTCGTGAACCGGAAGGTCGGGGAGCGACGCGGCGACGGCTTGCCGGAACTCGACGGGGTCGGCGTCCGGCCCCGACGGGTTCATCGGGTTCGTCGCCATCGCGAGCACGCGGAGCGGGCGGACCGCCTGGATCCGGCCGCGTCCCTTTAGCCAAGCCTTGTAGTAGACCGGCGACACGTTGATGCGGGTCGCGTCGCGCACCACGAGCGTGCACCGCAGCGTCGAGCGGACGAGCGGGATCATGAACTCGTCGTTGAGGCCGAACGGAAGCACGACCGTGCTGATCGGCGCCCCCTCCGGCGTCTTGAGCGCGACGACCGGGTCCTCGAGGCCGGGAGGCATGACGCCGACCTGGCGTCCCCGCGCATCGAGCAGGGCCGTGGCGCCCTTGGACCCGGTCTCCTCCCAGGCGTGCCGGGCGCTTTCGTCGCACGGCGGCGCCGCGAGCGTCTCGACCAGATACCGCGCCGCCGCCGCCGAGCGCTCCGCCGTGGCGGAGTACCCGGCCCCGAGCACGAGAACGACTCCGTCCGTGACCCCCGGGGCCGCGAACGCGCGCCGGTCCCACCCGCCGTCGACCAGGACGAGGCCGCCGGAGAGCTCCGACAGCCGCGCGAGCGTCGCCTTCATCGCGTCGGTCTCGCCGGGCCCGTGGAGGTCGACCTGACCGGCCGACGTCGTCCGGCTGATCGACACCGGCCCGATCGCCGAGCTCCACGACGTCGGCTCCACCACCGCGAGCCCCGCGGCGCCCTCCGCGGGTGCCGGCGCCGAGGAGGCTATCCAGGCGCCTTCCGGGAGCTCGACGCGGGTCACCGGCTGCGTGTCGGCGCCCTCCTCCTGCTCGAGCGGGAGGCGCGGCGCGGAGGTGAGCGCCATCGGTCCACCCGCGCGGTGGATCTCCCGGACGAGCGAGGTCAGGACGGTCCGGGTGCCCGCCTGGGCGTGGAGCCCCAGGACCGCGACGCGCCGGCAGCCGGCCCTGGCGATGCGCTCCAGGAGCGTCGGACCGTCGGACGACTTGGACTTGCGCTCGAACATCAGATCACGCTCGTGCGAGAGCCCCATAGCCCGCATTGGAGGCGGCGACCGGATTTGAACCGGTGAATGACGGTTTTGCAGACCGTTGCCTTACCACTTGGCTACGCCGCCGTCGTCCGATTCGGAAGGAGATCGAGCTTCCACGCCGAAGGGAAGCGGAATATACCGGCGGTCGCCGGAGCGGTCAATCTTGACGGGCGGCGGAGGGCGGCGTACGGTTGCGGCGGTTCCGTTAGGGGTGCCCGGCGAGAGCCGGGCTGAGAGTAAACCCTCGAACCTGAACTGGGTCATACCAGCGTAGGGAAACGGGACGATCGATCGAAGCCCGCGTTCTTCCTTCCATCGTCCATTTCCCTTCGCCTTGCCGGTCGACGCGGTGGGAGGCGGATGTGACGTGGAAGCCGTTCGGGGCCGCCCTCGCGGTGGCGCTTGTTCTCGCATCGGGGGTCCGGGGGGCCGAGGACGCAGCCGCGCCCGCCGATAAGACCCCTGCGCCGTCTCCGTCGCCCTCCCCCTCGCCGGCCCCTCTGGCCACCACGCTCGAGGAGCGGGTCGTGGTGTCGGGCCAGGTCGCCAAGGAGCGCCAGGACCCGGCGAGCTTCACCGACCTCGACCGGGACGCGATCACCTGGTCGAACCAGGGGCAGGATCTCTCGGTCTTCCTCGGCGAGTCGATGAACGCGTACGCGTACAGCGACGCGGGCAACGGGTACGGCTACGGGTACCTCCGGATCCGCGGATTCGACCAGTCGCGCATCGCCGTCAACATCAACGGCGTGCCGCTCAACACGCCCGAGTCGCACCAGGTCTACACGATCGACCTCGGCGACTTCGCCGGGGGGCTCGACCGGATCCAGATCCAGCGCGGCCCGGGGACCTCGCTGTACGGGTCCCCCGCCGTCGGAGGCGTCGTCAATCTCGAGACGGCTCCGCTCGCCACGACCGCCGGCGGGCAGGTCGACGCGGCGTACGGGTCGTTCGGAACGTCGCGCTTCATGTTCCGGTACGGCGGCCCGGTCGGCACGACGCACTGGGCCTGGATGGTCCGCGCCGCCCACGTGCAGAGCGACGGGTACCGGATCCCGTCCTGGTCCCGGCAGACGTACCTGCACCTCGCCTTCGAACGGTTCGATCCCGGCTCGATCTGGCGGATCGAGATGTTCGGCGGTCCGGAGCGGACGCAGCTGTCGTACCTCGGCATCCCGTTCGAGGACCTGTCGGACTCGTACCTGCGCCGGCTGAACACCGCCCTCCAGCCGGGAGAGACCGACAACTTCGTGCAACCTCAGCTCCAGGTGATCAACTCGCGCCGGATCAAGGACGGGCTGTTCCTGGACAACACCTGGTACGCGATCCTCGGAAACGGGAGCTACCGCCAGTTCTCGGCGGTCCTCCCCTACGATCCGCTCGGCTCGCTCCCGCCGACGAGCCAGTACCCCGAGGCGACGATCGAGAACGCCTGGCTCGACCGCGCCCTGGCGAACCGGCAGGTCGGCTGGATCCCGCGCGTGACGTGGAATCACCCGGGAGGGCAGCTGATGGGTGGTCTCGAGCTGCTCTTCCATAGAGGCCGGCACCGCGGCGAGGTCACGCAGGGGGACGAGTGCACCGACGCCTCCTGCACCGGCACAACCCCGGTGGTCGGGCACCCCGCCCTCTACGACTTCACCAACGGGAAGGACACGACGAACCTGTTCGTCCGGGAAGCCCTGCGAGTCGCTCCGACCGCCACGCTGAACCTGGAGCTGCAGGCGAGCCGGCATCGCTTCACGATGCGCCAGGACGAGGTGCGGGGCATCTCCTGGGACGCGACCTACAAGTTCCTCACGCCGCGCGTCGGCGTGAACTGGAACGTCACCGACCGCTGGAACGTCTACGCCCAGGCCGTGAAGACCGAGAGCGAGCCTCCGTTCGAGAACGTGTGGAACCCGGAGGACCCCACCGACGACCCGGCGACGCATTTCGACCGGTACGATCCGGCCCTGAACCGGTGGTCCGATCCGACGGCACGGCCCGAGCGCCTGGTGAGCACCGAGGCGGGCGCCGGGTACCGCTACGGCGCCACGCACGCGAAGCTGAACCTGTACCGCATGGACTTCCGCGACGAGCTTGTCTACGCGGGAGGCATCGACCGGGACGGGGTCCCGCTCACGACGAACGCAGGGCGGTCGATCCACCAGGGGATCGAGATCGACGCGGGCGGCCGGATCCCCGGCGAGGTGGACCTCTCCGGATACCTCGCCGTCAGCAGCGACGTCCTCAAGGAGTACACGATCTACTCCCCGCTGGCGGCCGGGGGCGTCGCGACCATCGACTACTCCGGGAACCGGATCGCCCTCTTCCCGGACTCCCTCGCGCGCCTCGCGGTGGGCCGGCAGTTCGGCCCGGTGCGGACGGAGCTGTCGGCGCGGCGCATCGGCCGGATCTACCTCGACAACAGCCAAGACGAGCGCAAGACGCCGGCGAACCGCGACGTGCCGGGGTACGTGCCCAAGACGATCGACCCGTACACGCTCGTCGCGGCCCAGGCGGTCGCGGATCTCTCGCGCTTCCTCGGGAACAAGAGCCGGTCGCTGTCGCTGCGCCTGCGCGTCGACAACGTGCTCGACGCCAAGGTCGCGCAGTTCGGGTACTCCTACCCGGTCGACGACGCCTACACGCAGTTCACCAGCGAGTTCTTCCCCGCCGCGACGCGCAGCGTGATGGGCGGCGTGACCTTCGGCTTCTAGAGCCCGGTGGGAACGCTCGGCGCGCTCGATCTCGCGGTGGTCGGAGCGTACCTGCTCGCGACCTTCGTCCTGGGCGTCCGCGCGTCCCGGCGCGCGCGCTCCGGCACGGAGGACTTCCTGCTCGCGGGCCGGACGCTGACGCTCCCCGCGTTCGTGATGACGCTGGTGGCGACCTGGTACGGCGGAGTCCTGGGCGTCGGCGAGTACTCCTACGTCCACGGGATCTCGAACTGGCTCGTGCTCGGCGTCCCTTACTACGTCGGCGCGGCGCTGTTCGCGCTGCTGTTCGCGGAGAAGGCGCGCACGCTCGGGGACGCGACGCTGCCGGACATCCTGTACGGCACCTACGGCCGCGCGGCGGGAGTGCTCGGCGCCCTCACGGTGCTGGCACTGTCGATCCCCGCGCCCTACGTCCTGATGCTCGGGGTGCTCACGCGGCGCGCGACGGGGATCTCGCAGGGGGTCGCGATCGCCGGCTGCACCGCGTTCTGCGTCCTCTACATCGGGGCGCGCGGATTCCGGTCGGTCGTGCAGACCAAGGGCCTCCAGTTCGTGTTCATGTACGGCGGCTTCCTGCTGCTGCTGCCGATCGCCGTGCACGGGTTGGGGGGCTTTTCCACGCTGACGGCGAAGCTCCCGCCCGTCTGCCTCACCGCCCTCGGCGGACAGCGGCTCGGCTACGTGATCGCCTGGTACTTCATCGCGCTCCAGACGCTCGTCGAGCCCACCTTCTTCCAGAGGTGCTTCGCCGCGCGCACTCCCGCCACCGCCCGGCGCGGGCTCTTCGTGTCGATCGCGTTCTTCGCGCTGTTCGACGCGCTGACGACCTTCACCGGGATGTACGCGCGAGCGCTGCTTCCGGATCTGCCCTCCGGCGTCGACGCGTTCCCCGCGCTCGGCGAGAAACTGCTCCCGGCCGGCCTTCTCGGGATCTTCTACGCGGGGATGCTCGCGACCGTGATGTCCACCGTCGATTCCTACCTGTTCAATGCCGGGATCACGCTCTCCCGGGACCTCGTCGCGCGGGCGGGAAATCGACGGGCGGGCACGCTCTCCGGCGAGCGCGTGGGACTCGCGGCCGGGGCGCTGCTCTCCGCCGGGATCGCGCTCGGGTCGGATTCGGTCGTGAACCTGTGGTACGGGTTCGGGACCGTCGGGACGTCGGTCCTGCTGGCGCCCCTGCTCGGCGCGTTCTTCCCGGCGCTGCGGCCGACCGCGCGCTGGGCCGCGTCGGGCATGGCGGTCGCCGGCGCCGTCTCGATCGCGTGGACGCTCGGGGGTCTTGGTCCCGGAGGACCGTGGCTCGGGGTCGAGCCGATCTATCCGGGACTCGCCGTCGCGGGGGCCGCGCTTTGCGGCGGAATCGCGCACAGGAGGCGGATCGAGGCTCGCGCCTCGGGCCAGCCGGGGTGATACTCTCGCCGCATGAGCACGTCCGAGGATCCGAGATCGCTGGCGCCCGGCTTCCTGATCGCCGTGCCGCAGCTTCTCGATCCGAATTTCCGCCAGTCGGTCGTCCTGCTCTTGCAGCAGAACGAGGAGGGCGCTCTCGGACTGGTGATCAACCGCGAATCGACGCTGACGCTCGGAGAGCTCTGCCGCGACCACAAGATCGCCTTCGCCGGCGACCCCGCGAAGAAGATCCGGGTCGGGGGCCCGGTCCAGCCGGAGCAGGGGCTCGTGCTCTACGGCTCCGAGTTCGAGGATCCGGAGGGGCGCGAGGTCGTGATGGGATTGAAGGTCTCCGCGTCGACGCAGACGCTCTCGCGGCTGTGCGATCGGACCGACGTCCCGTTCCACTGCTTCTCGGGGTACGCGGGATGGGGGCCCGGGCAACTCGAGCGGGAGATCCACGAAGGCTCCTGGATCCTCGCTCCCGCCGACGTCGGTCTCGTGCTCGCCTCGTCTCCCGACGACGTCTGGATCGGAGCGCTGCACGCGAACGGAATCGACCCCGCGTCGATCGTTCCGGGCGGCGGCGAAGTCAGCTGACCCGGGACATTCTGCTTTTTTCCTTCAAACACACCTTCCGGGTTTCGAGAATCAATTCCCGCGGCACGCGTCGGCGGCATGCGGCGGGAAGAGCGGAATGTCCCCTACGGCAGGAACTTCGCCGTCGCCTTGAGCTTCTTCGGCAGATACTCGTCGATGACGTAGTTGAGTCCCCAGCGCGCGAGCGCCTGCTGCTCCGCGCGAACGCCCATCTTGATGAGCTGCTCCATCGCTTGCGCCCACGGCTTGTGGATCTTGAAGAAGGGATCGTTCTTCAGGGCGTCCTTCGCGCGCTTGACGTCGACGTCCTTGAGCGGGTGGGTCGGCAGCTTGTAGTCGACGATGTCCTGCGGCGTCACGCCGAGGAAGCTCGCCTGCGGCACGCAGAAGAACCGGTTGATGTGCGCCGCGTTTCCGGAGCCGACCTTGAGCGTCCGGTAGATGTTCGAGATCCCGTACGGATCGCAATCGACGAACGCGTACACGGGGAGCTTGCACTGGTCGGAGAGCAGCCGGACGAACCGGCGCGTCGCCCTCGTGGGGACGCCGGCCATCGAGATCAGGATGCACCCGGCCTTCTGCCAGAACTTGTGGCTCTGGAGGCGCTGGAACATGCCGCCGGTCTCGATGCACAGGATGAACTTGGCCTTCGTCTCGAACGTCAGCTGCTCGACGAGGGACGGGATCGAGTACGCCCCCGAGCCGAACTTGGTGCAGTCGATCCGCTCCGTGTTCCCCGTCTCGAGGTCGGTGTCGTTCACGATGAGCTGGCCGGCCACCGCCCCTCCGTGCTCGTCGGGGATGTAGCGGAGCTGCTCGCGCGACACCCCCTCGACCGAGAACATCGCCTCGATGTCGTCCATCACCATGTCGGATTCCGACTGCTCGTCGAACTTGGCCTCGCCCCAGTTCTTCGACTGGTAGTAGGCGTCTCGCTTCGTGGCGAAGTCGTTGGTCTGGACCAGCTCCTTCGAGAGCGCCATCATCTTGAGGGTTTGCGCGAAGGTCTTCGCGGTGGTCACGGTCAGCGTCCGGGTCGACTTCCCCTTCCCGATCTCGAACCACCCCTTCTTCGGGTCGTACCGGACGTTTCCGAGCGAGCGCACCGGAAACGCCACCTCGGGCTTCCCGTGCTTCTCGATCTTCGCCTCGATGGCGCCGGCGGCCCCGACGATCGCGCCGATCGTGATCTTGTCGAGTCGGGCCTTCTCGGCTTGCGGGGACTTGGGCATCGCCACCTCCGGGATGGGCTCGCGGCCGCGAAAGAATAGCAGCCGGGTCCGCTGGAGGTACGATCACCCACCCGATGACGCCGCAGCGCGCGACCCACTCCGCCGTCGCCTTCGCCGCGATCGTGCGCGCGGCGTACGTGATCGCCGACCTGGCGAGATCCCCGCTCGCCGCGGTCCCCCTCCACGATGCCGCGCGCTACGACGCGTGGGCGCAAGCGCTCGCCGCCGGGACGCGGTTCGACGCGGGCGCGTTCTCCCAGGCCCCGCTCTATCCCTACGTTCTCGGCGGCGTCTACGCGGTCGCGGGACGGGGGGGCGCGCTCGTGTTCGCGCTGCAAGCCGCTCTCGGAGTCGCCACGGTCCTCCTCGCCGCGACGGTGGCGCGCCGGGCGCGCGGCGAGCGGGCGGCCGCGTGGGCCGCGTGGCTCGTCGCGCTCTACCAGCCGCTCGCGTTCTTCGAGACAAAGCGCCTTCCCGCGGCCCTCGTCGCCCTGCTCGCCGTCCTTGCCGTCGAGCGCGCGCAGGCCGCCGATGCGGCGAACCGCTCTCGCGGGTGGGGCCTCGCCGGCGCCGTCCTCGGCCTGCTGTGCCTCGCGAGCGCCGGGTTCCTGCTGGCGCTTCCCGCGACCCTCGTCTGGATCGCGTGGGACCGGAGCCGGTCCGGGGGGACCCGCGCGGCGCGCGCGGCCTTGTGTCTTGGAGCCGCCGCGGCGGTGATCGCTCCCGCGACGCTCCACAACCGCGCCGCGTCGGGCGACTGGGTTCCGATCACGACCAACGCCGGGATCACGTTCTGGCAGGGGAACAACCCAAACGCGGAAGGCGTGTTCTCGATCCCCGAGGGATTCACCGGCTCGATCACGACCCAGCGCGAGGAGGCGCGACGCATCGCGAGCGAGGGCGCGGGCCGGCCTCTCGACGACGCGGCGGCCTCGTCGTACTGGATGGGGAAGGGACTGTCCTTCCTGGCCGCCAACCCCGGGCGGACGCTCGTCCTGGTCGGGCGGAAGGCGCTGCTCGCGCTCTCGAGCGTCGAGCAGCCGCTCGAGTACTCTCCACGCCTCGACGCCAACCCGTTCCGCCGCCTCATGCCGCTACCGTTCGGCCTCCTGCTGGCCTTGGCCCTCGCCGGAGCTCTCGGTCCGGGAGCCGCGCGCGCGGAGGCGCCCTCGTGGATCGTCGGCGGCGTCTGCGCCGCGACGCTCCTCGCCTTCTTCGTCGCCTGCCGGTACCGCCTCCCCGCGATCGCCCCGCTCGGTGCGCTCGCCGGCGGAGGTGCGGCGTGGCTGGTCGACGCGGCCCGCGCGGGAGGCCGCGCGATCCGGGTCCCGGCGATCGCCGCCGCCCTCGTGCTCGCGGTCTCGCTCGCCTGGTACCCGGCGACGCAAGGGCCGCTGCGGCGCGCGCAGGACGCGACGAGCCTCGACGATCTCGGGAACGCGCAGCGGGATTCCGGCCGTGCCGAGGAGGCGCTCACGACGTACGACCGGTCGATCGCACTCGACCCGGGCTCGCCGTTTCCGTGGATCGACCGCGGCAAGGCCGCGGCTGCGCTCGGCCGCCGGGACGACGCCGAGCGCTCCTTCCGCGAGGCGATCCGGATCGCCCCCGATCTCTCCGAGGCCCGGTTCGAGCTGGGCGTGCTGCTCTTCGAGGCCGGGCGTCTCGACGAGGCGGCTGACAGCTTCGCGCGGGCGACGGCGCTCGATCCGTACGGCTCGGACCCGGCCAACAATTACGCCGGTACGCTGTTGCGGCTCGGCCGCGTGGACGAGGCGCGCACGGTGATCCGCGGGATGCGCTCGCGGGGCCTTCCGGTCGATCCGCCGCTCGCCCGCGCGGTGGGCGAGTGAGCAGGCTCCTCAGGCGAGCGCGCGCGCCGGAGCGTGGACGGGCAGCTCGACCCGGAAGCGGGTGAACTCCCCCGGCGTGCTCTCGACCGTCATCACGCCCTCGTGCTCGCGCACGATGCCGTAACTGATCGACAGGCCCAGGCCCGTTCCCTTCCCGCGCCCCTTGGTCGTGAAGAAAGGATCGAAGATCCGCGCGAGATCCTCCTCGGCGATCCCGACCCCGTCGTCCTCGACCTCGAGCACCACGCGCTCTCCCGCCGCGACCGTCCGCACCGCGATCCGGCCGCCGCCCTCGACCGCGTCGCGGGCGTTCGACAGGAGGTTCAGCAGGACCTGCTGCAGCTTCCCGCGGTGGCCGCGCACCTGGGGAAGGTCGTCGGCCAGGAGCGCGTCGAGCGCGATCCCCTCGTCGCGGATCTGCGGCTCGAAGAGCTTGAGGACCTCCCGCACCGCGTCGTTGATCGACAGGGCCTCGAACGTGGCCCGCTCGGGACGGGCGAGATTCAGGAGCGAGTTCGCGATGCGGGAGGCGCGGCGGGACTGCGCCTCGATCTTCTCGAGCGTGTCGCGGCGCGGGTCGTCGGGGCCGAGCTCCTCGAGCAGCATCTGCGTGTAGCTCGAGATCCCGGTCAGCGGCGTGTTCACCTCGTGCGCGACCCCCGCGGCCAGCAGGCCGAGCGAGGCGAGGCGGTCGCGCTGGTGCATCTGCTCCTCGAGCTTCACCCGCGCCGTGATGTCGTCAAAGGTCACGACGCGGGACCCATCGCCCCCCTCGGCGGCCAGCGGCGACAGCGCCAGGTTGACCACGATCCGTTCCCCCGCCCGGTTGACGAGGGCGTGGCGGTAGATGCGCGCCTCGACGTTGGGGCCGACGGCGGCGATCTCCCGCGCGATCCGCCGGATCGTGTGGAGCGGGAAGACGTCGCGCAGCCGGTGGCCGAGCGCTTGCCCGCGCGGGAGCGCGTAGATCTCCTCGAGCGTGCGGTTCCAGGCCAGGATCGTCTCGTCCGCGCTCATCAGGAGCAGCCCGACGCCGCTCGACTCGAGGATGCTCTCCTGGAGCGCCTTGAGGCTCTCCACCTCGGCGGCGTGCTGGCGGACCTCGAGGACGAGGCGCGCGGACTCGACCGCGGCGCCCGCGTTTCCGCACAGCGTCGCGAGGAGGCCGAAATCCTCGCTCGACAGGGGCGGCTCGAGCGGGCCGCGGCCGCCGATGGCGAGCACCGCCGACAGGCGCCCCTTGACCTTCATGCCGAACAGGTGACGGGCATCGGGAAGCGTCCCGAGCGCGCCGGGGTCGACCGTCCGGCTCGGGTTGCGCTCGAGGTGCTCGATCACCGCGCGGTCGAGCTCGACCACCGCGCCGCGGCCGGTCGTGGCCAGGCGCTCGAAGCGGCGGCCGGACCCGCGCACGAGGACGGCGGCCGATCCGATCGCGAGCGTCTCCTTGACGCGCAGCTCGAGCTGCTCCAGGAGCGCCGCGAGGTCGGTCTCGGCGTTGAGCTCGCGGCTCCAGTCGAGCAGCGTGGCGCGATCGCTGTACCGCGCGCGGTAGAACCCCCGGTCGACCGCGGCGCGCACCCAGGTGCGCACGGTCGGGTACGTCACGGCCGCGACGAGCGCCGCGAGGAACCCGAGGATCGCCTCGGGAAGGCTCAGGTCGAACGCGAGCAGCCGCACCCCGCGCAGCGCGAGGACGTAGATCCCGATCGTGAGCGCGCCGAGGACCACCGCGGCGAGGCCGCGCCGGAGCACCAGGTCGAGATCGTGGAGGCGGTACCGCGCCATGGCGGTCGTGAACGCGGCGGGCACCGCGACGAGCGGGAGGACCGCGAGGTCCGCCCAGCCCGGCGCGTAGGAGCCGACGCTCCACGGGATCGCGCAAAGCGCGGTGAACGGCCCGAAGCCGATCGCGAGCCCCCAGAGCATCCAGCGGAGCTGGCTGCGGTGGAGCGCGGAGGAGGTCCTCCGGAAGGCGAGGGCCATCGTGACCGCCGCGAAGAGGATCGCCGCGGCGAGGAACGCCGACTCGAGGCGGTCGAGCAGGACGATCGCGGCCACCGGATCTGCGAACCGGTACGCGCCGCCCAGGCCCCCGACCCAGATCTCCGCCGCGACCAGCATCGCCGCGGGGGCGTACGTCGCGACGAGCGCCGTGCGGCGCGCCACGGGCGTCGCGCGCGAGAGCGTCCAGGCGAGGTGCAGCAGGAGGGCCGGAGCCAGCGCCCCGGAGATCGCGTCGGTCCAGTGGATCACCCAGTCGAGCGTGTCGGCGGCACCGGTGCTGCTCATGATCAGGTGCGCGAAGAAGGCGAAGCCGAGCGCGCCGTAGATCGAGGCGCCGCGCACCGAGGGCCAGCGGAACACGATGAGGAGCCCCGACGCCAGGCACGCGACTCCGACGAGCGAGAGGTAGCCGTAGGACGCCGGGACCATCCGGCGCCTGACGACCGGAAGCTCGGCGGTAAAGCGCGTCTCCCCGCGGCCCACGCTCAGCCGCAGCGTGGCGCCCGGCGCCGCGCGCCAGGGCGCGTCGGCCGCGGCGATCGCGCTCGTCACGGGGCGGCCGTCGATCGCCAGGAGCACGTCTCCCGGGAGCAGTCCGGCGGCGGCCGCGGGGCTTCCCGGCTCGACGTCGACGGCCGTGGGGCCGCCCGAGGCCTGGACCCACTCCACCCCGCTCCAGGGCTCGCTCTGCGCGATCCGCCGTCCGAAGGCGACGAGCCCGAAGCCGGCGAGCAGGATGCCCGCGACGCCGAACGTCAGCCACTTGACCCTGTGGGATCTACGGCTCACGAATCCTCGAATCCCCGCGCCACGCGCCCCGCTGGGGCGCCTTCACGCATCAGAACGAAAGCTGCAGTCCTGCGAGATACCGCTCGTGCGACGCCGCGAAGCGCCGCGCGGCCTCGGCCGCCGTGTCCGCGGCCGGAAGGCTCGGATCGACGACCGTCCGGCCCGACAGCAGCAGGCGGCAGGTCGCCCGTCCCGCCCCGAGTCGAACCAGCTCCTGGGTGATCGACAGCTCGACCGTGCGCAGCGGCGCGCCCTGCATCGGGTCGGCCCACGCCGCGACGTCCTCCCGGGTCGACCGGTACTCGAGCGCGACCGCCGTCCCGGAGCGCGCCGCGTTGGTCGCGAGGCGCGCCGAGTCGTAGGTCAGGCTCCCGTCGTTGAGCACGACGATCGGGAGCTCCGCGTCGAGCGCCGGCGCCAGGATTCCCTCGGCCCTCCCGTGCGCCACGCGGAAGCTGACGGCGACGGAGGTCGCGGCACGCTCGATCGCGAGCGCGACGTTCTGGTCCGAGGCGATTCCGTCGGTGACGTAGATGTCCGTCGCGCCCGGCGTCGCCGTGCCGTCGCTCCAGCTTTCCGCGCGCAGCGGCGTGTACGTCGCCGAGCCGCGCACGACGGCCGTCGGGCTGACCGGTGTTTCGACCAGCACGTCGTACCCGACCGGGGACCAGGTCGGAGACGTCGTGCGGGCCGCCGCGGCTCCGGTTCCCGCGGTCGACAGGTACGACACCTCCGCGTGCGCCTTGAGATGCGGGGCCGTCCACGTCCCGCCGACGCGCGGCGAGAGCAGGGTCTCGGACCGGCCGTCGTACGACTGCCGCACGGCGACGCCGTACGTCAGCGCCCACGGCGCCGACAAGGACCACTGATCCTCGCCGTCCATCAGGACGCTCCACCCTTCCGACCCGACCACCGGGAACGCGTCCGCCGCCTGTCCGAAGTGCGCGTCCGGCGTCGAGAGGAACAGCCGCTGCGCCCGGAGCCCGACGCGCAACAGGTGCCCGTCCCCGGCGAGGCTCTCGTACGATCCCGACGCGGCGATCGCCCGGTTCGACGCGTCGCGGACGCTCGTGGGCCACAGATCCGCCGCGGTGTCCGCGACGTCCAGGCTGGCGTCGTGGTAGCCGACCTGCACCGCCAGGCGCGACGACGCGTCCATCTGCTTCTTCCACGACGCGTCGTATCCCCAGGAGCGCTGTCCCTGGCGCGCCGCCGGGCCGGCGGGCAGCGCGCCGTCGCCGCCGCCGCCGACGGCGAGGTCGCCGCGAGAGTAGAACGCGTTCATTGCGAGACGGGTGTCGTCGCTCGTGTCGTAGGAGAAGCCGACGTCGACGTCCGACGCGTCGCGCGCCATCGAGCCGCCGGGGCCGCGCGTCGACGAGTCGAGGCTCCCCCGGCGTCCCTTGACCTGGATCGCGCCGCGCTCGCCGATGTTCCCGCCGATCCGCATCGCGGTTTCCATCCCCTGGAGCGGCGCCGAGCCGTCGCTGGTCGGGCGCCAGGACCCCATCGCGACCGCGTGGTCGACCTCGCCGCGCAGGGAGTCCTCGATCTGCGCCGCGATCGGCGTCGCTCCGCCGGTCTCGCGCGAGGCGAGCAATACGGTCGGGTCCGTCTGCCTGAGGATCCCGCGCGGGGGCACGCGCAGCGTCCAGGACAGGTCGTCGAGGACCTGGTCGCTGCCCGGCTCGCCGGGCTTGGGCATCGGACGGAGCACGAGGTCTACCGTGGAGCGGAGCAACGTGTTGACGCGTCCGAGCGCCGCGACGTATCCGGTCTTGATCGCCGCGATCCGGTAGATCCCGGGATCGAGCGAGCCGAGGACGAACCGTCCGCGCTCGTCGGAGAGCGTGCGGAGGAGCGCCTGCCCCCCCTTTGCGTCCGACAGCAGCAAGACCTCGACACCGGCGAGCGCGTTCCCCGCGCCGTCTTTCGTGACCCCGGAGACGGGTGTCGCGAAGCGCGAGGCGGCGTGGGCGGGAACGGTGGCGGCCCAGCCGTACGCGGCGAGAAGCGCGATCGCCGCCACGGCCTGACGTGGTGAGAGCATGACGCCCCCCCTTCCGCCGCACCGAGCCGACCTCACCCCGGCCGGGCGACCAATCGAGTGTAGGAGCGCCTCGGAAAGGTTGTCAACCTCGCTGGGCTCTATAAGATAGGCGGCGTGAGCGCACCCGGGACGCGATCCGGCCGCAAGGAAGCGGCGGCTTACCGGCCGGTTCTGGCGATCGCCGGGGCGTTCTTGCTCGCCGCGATTGCCGCTCGGCCCGCCCACCCGATGCCGGCCGTCTCCCTCGAGACCCACTTGATGCTGCACGTCGGGGCGCTCGTCATCAACGACGGGAAGGCCGCGGCCACCGACGTTTCCCAGGACCTCGAGGCCGGTCCCGACGCCCCCACGGCGACCACGCTGCGCATCCCCCTCCACCCGGTGGTGGGCGTGGCTGCGGTCGACCTGTCGGCGATGCTGGTCGAGATCCCCGAGGACGGCAGCGCCGTGGTTCGCGTGGTCGCCAAGGTGACCGGGCCGGGGCTCGTCCCGAAAACGGCCTCGCGCGATCTGCTGCTGCGCGAGGAGGGCTCGAGCCTCTTCGAGATCTACGGGGACGACACGCGGAGGATCCTGCTCGTCCTTGGAGGTGAGAGGGTCGAGCGGGCCGTCGCCCGCGACCGCGTGCCGCTGGGTGAGCCGGTCCATTTCCTGCTCGCGATCGAGCGGGTCGAGGGGGACCGCAGCGTGCCGCTCGAGACCAACGAGCTGAACACGTTCGTGCGGCAGCCGGTCGAGTACAGCTTCCGCCGCGGCCAGGACGCGGGGCTCGAGACCGTGCGCCTGTCGCTCCTGCCGGTGTCGATCTCGGGAGACCTCATCACGATCCAGGCGGAGGTGACAGGGGCACTGCCGGGGGCCGCCGGTCCGAGCCTGATCTCGCACAGCGAGCGCATCGTCGCGTCGCGCCGCGCGACCTCCACCATCGTGGCGGCGGCGGGGGCGCCACCGGCCGGGTACCGGTTCCAGGTGACTCCTGACTTCTAGGCTCAGGGTCGCCGCGGCGGTCGCCGCCCTCGGCGCGGCGTGCGCGGCGTGGGCCCTGGCGGGTCCCGGGTCGGAGAGCCTCTCGCTCACCCGCGACTTGCGCGTGCGCCTGGTCCGGGGCCGCGACCTGGCCCTCGAGGCCCGGGAGTGGCCGGGCGAGACGACCCGGCAGATGGCGGCGCGCCTCGCCGAGACCCCCGTTCGCACCGACCTTCTCGCCGCTTCCCTCGCGAAGGGGCCGGCGGCGACCGAGGACGGTTTCTATCAGGTTCCGCTCCCGATGCTCTCCGACGCCTACCGCGCTCTCGTGCTGCGCACCGTCTTCCCGTCGGATGCCCGCGACGGAGCGGACTGGATCCACGTCGCCCACGCGAGCCCGCTCGCCATGTACGACGAGGGGCTCTGGCAGGTCGCGCTCTGGTTCACCGGAGACGGATCGCGCTTCCGCGAGCTGCAGGAGGCGAATCACCTCGACTCGCCGGAGCTGGCTCCGGGACAGAAGATCCGCATTCCCGCGGCGCTGCTCGATCCGGCGCTGCGGCCCGCCCCGGCCTCGGACGACGGCTCGCTCGAATACGGCACCGACGCCCGCGGCCCCTACGCCGGCTACCGGCTCCGGCCAGGCGAGGCCCTCTATTCGGCCGTCGTGCTCCGCTTCACCGGCCGGATCGCGCCGGACGACGTGGATGCTGCGGCGCGGCAGATCGCGGCGCGCAGCGACATCCGCGAGCTGACCGACATCCCCGCCGGCTGGCTCATCAAGATCCCGCGCGATCTCCTCGAGCCGGAGTTCCTTCCGAAGTCCGACGCGCGCCGCAAGCGCGCCGACAAGGAGGCCACGGCCGTCGAGCAGGCGCTGGCGACCCGGCCGCCGCGCGAGGCGAAGAAGGGAATGAAGGGCGTCGTCGTCATCCTGGATCCGGGGCACGGGGGCCTCGATCCCGGGACGATGAACCACGGGATCTGGGAGCATGACTACGTGTTCGACGTCGCTTCGCGCCTCAAGCGCGAGCTCGAGGGGAAGTCCGGCGCCACCGTTTACCTGACCCTCGACGACCCGGTCGACGGCGCGGTCCCTTCCGCGGCCGACGCGCTCGAGCCGAACCACCGCCGCACGGTCCTCACGACTCCCCCCTTCCTCGCGATCGACGGCGGCGAGACCGCGGTCGCGGTCAACCTGCGCTGGTATCTCGCCAACTCGATCTACCGCCGCAGCAAGAGCGCCGGCATCGACCCCGACCGGATCGTGTTCGTCTCGTTGCATGCCGATGCGCGGCACCCCTCGCTGCGCGGCGTGATGGTGTACGTGCCCGGGGCCCGGATGCGGGAGGGGACGTTCGGCTTCTCGTCCGATCCCTACCCGAAGTTCCGCGAGGTTCGCGAGGAGTCGACCGTCCACTTCAGCCGGAGCGACCGGCTTCGCTCTGAGGCGGTCTCCCGCCGGCTCGCGGCGTCGATCGTCAAGGGATTCAAGAAGGCGGGACTCCCGGTCCAGCCGTATCAGCCCGTGCGCGAGAAGGTGATCCGCGGGAATGCCGTTTGGCTCCCGGCCGTCCTGAAGGGGAACGAGGTCCCCGCGAAGGTCCTCGTGGAGATGGTGAACCTCAACAATCCGGACGACGCGGCCCTGCTCTCCCGTGCGGCCGACCGGCAGCGGCTCGCGCGGGCGATCGCCGACGGCCTGTCCGGGTACACGGGGCGGGACGAAGGCGCTCCTCCCGCCGCCGTCGCGGCGAAGCGCGGAAAGGGCAAGTAGCACAAGGCGTTTCTTGACAGCCCGCGGTCGCGATTCCACAATCCCGATCGAGGAGTTAGAAACGCATGCCGATTTACGAGTACCGCTGCACGTCTTGCGGGCACACGCTCGAGGTGATCCAGAAGCTCTCGGACGCCCCGATCACCAAGTGCACGGAGTGCTCCGGGCCCCTCGAGAAGCTCGTCTCGCGGACCGCCTTCCTGCTGAAGGGCGGCGGCTGGTTCAACGAGGGGTACGGCGGATCCAAGTCCGGCGGCGGCAAGGACGGCGCGGGCTCGACTGGCGACGGCGCGTCCGGCGGTGAGACGCCCCCTCCGAAGAAGGCCGCGGCCGGCGGGTGCGGGTCCGGCTCCTGCGGCTGCCACTAGGGTCGATGAAGGTTCTCCTCGTCGGCGGCGGTGGTCGTGAAGCCGCCCTCGCATGGGGCCTTGCCCGCTCGCCGCGTCTGACCACGCTCGCGTGCGCTCCGGGAAACGCAGGGATCGAGCGTCACGCGCGCCTCGTCCCGATCGGAGCCGAGGACGTCGACGCGATCACGCGTCATGCCGCCGAAGCCCGTTACGACCTCGTCGTCGTGGGTCCGGAGACGCCGCTCGTCGCCGGGCTCGCCGATCGCCTGCGGGCGGCCGGGATCCCCGTGTTCGGTCCGTCCGCGGCGGCGGCGATCCTCGAGGGGAGCAAGGTCTTCTCGAAGGAGTTCATGGCGCGGCACCGCATTCCCACCGCGGCGTTCCGGGTCTTCGACGACGCGGCGGCCGCGGCCCGGCATCTGCGCGCCCCCGCGACGCGCTACCCGTTGGTGGTGAAGGCCGACGGTCTTGCGGCGGGGAAGGGCGTCGTCATCGCGACGGACGCCGCCGAAGCCGTGACGGCCGCGGACCAGATGCTCTCGGGACGCGCGTTCGGTGACGCCGGCCGCCGCGTCCTCGTCGAGGAGATGCTCTCCGGCCGCGAGGTCTCGTTCTTCGTCCTGTGCGACGGTCTGTCCTTCGCGGAGCTCGACCCGTGCCAGGACTACAAGCGGATCGGCGACGGCGACCGCGGGCCCAACACCGGAGGGATGGGGACGTACTCCCCTTCGGCGTGGCTCGATGCCGCCACCCGGGAGCGGGTTCGGGCGGAGGTGGTCGTCCCGACCGTCCGCGGGCTGGCGGAGGACGGACGGCTGTTTCACGGCGTGCTGTTCATCGGTCTCATGCTCACGGCCGCGGGCCCTCGGGTTCTGGAATACAACGTCCGGTTCGGCGACCCGGAGACCCAGGTGCTCGTGCCGCGCCTCGACGGCGACTGGCTGCCGCTGCTCCACGCGTGCGCGACCGGTGGCCTCGCAGCGCTCCCGGCGCCGCGGTTCAAGAGCGAGGCCGCCGTCTGCGTTGTGATGGCCGCGGCCGGCTATCCGGGCGCGGTCGCCAAGGGAGATCCGATCGAGGGCCTCCCCGCCGCCGAGGACGTGTCCGGCGTGAGCGTCTTCCACGCGGGGACCGCGCGCGATGCCCTCGGCCGTGTCGTCACCGCGGGCGGGCGCGTGCTCGGCGTGACGGCGACGGGACCGGGCATCGCCGCCGCCCGCGCCACGGCGTACCGCGCGGTCTCGCGGATCTCCTGGCGGGGGGAGCAGCACCGCACCGACATCGCCGCCGACGCGGCGCGATAGCGTCTCGTCGCTATCGCGCGAGCGGCCCGGGTGTCGTCGGGGAGAGCACGACCGCGCCCTGGGGCGGATCCCCCGAGGCGACCCGGCGCCGGACCACCTCGCCGTTTCCGCTCCCGACCGCCGCGATCTCGATGTAGTCGGTGAAGACGGCGGGAATGCCGGCGATGTCCGGGCTCGCCGCGTCGGGGCCGTCCATCACCTGGACGTGCAAGTGCGGATCGACCGTGTTGCCGCTGTTCCCCGCCTGGGCGATCGAATCGCCGGCCCGCACCACCGATCCCTTCTTCACGCGCGGCGATCCCCGCTTGAGGTGCGCCAGCAGCACGTAGGCTCCGCCCCCCGCGTCGATCACGACGTGGTTGCCGTAGATCCACTTCGGATCGCGGGCCTCGTCCACGATGCTCTTGCGCGGGAAGTCGGTCATGCCCTCGTTGTCGGGGACGCCGTCGACGACGTCGACGACCGTGCCGTCGACCGGCGAGACGATCGTCCGGCCGAACGTCTCCGTGTCCGCGTTGACGTGCGTGGCCGCGTGAGAGGGGCTGACGCTACGCCCGCTCTCGTTGATCGCCACCAGGTCCCACGCGAACTCGCCGCCGACCCGGCCGCGGCGGTGCTGCGTCTCACAGGTGTGCCCCTGGGTGACGCGCCACGCCCCGCGAATCGGAAGCGACAGCGGGAACCCCGCGGTCTTCGCGCGCAGCACGACGTCGACGGACTGCGGTGCGTGGATCGTCCGGAGGCCGCGCCGCTGGACGAGATCCAGGGCGAAGCGCACGCGGTCGACCTTGGCGGAGGGGGGATCGAGGCACATCCCTCCCCAGGTGGCGTGCGCCCCGGCGTCGAGCGCGGGGTCGGAATCGAGCCCGGCGCGCACGAACAGCTCCGATCCGGACTCGAGGACGCCGACGACGGACTCGCCTTCGAGGTAGGTCACCCGCATCGCGGCGACGCGGACACGGCGGTCGGAGCGGTTCTTGACGTCGAGCGCGACCATGCACTCGCGCTGCGATCCGCTCGTCAGGATGTACGGCTCGGCGGGACGCGGGGTGACGACGAGCCAGGAATCCCCGGCTCCAGCGGAGCCGGGAATCCCGAGGAAGGCTCCGAGCGCGGCCGCGATGAGGAGCGGCTTCGCCACGAGCACCCCCAGACTCGCAGCGAGCCCGCGACCACGTTCGGTTCGAGCTTCGATGGGGGCTCTCCCGAGCTACTTCTTCTTGATGAGATCCTTCAGGGCCTTGGCGACCGTGAAGCGCACGACGGTCTTGGCCGGGATCTTGATCGCCTCGCCGGTCGCCGGATTGCGGCCCATCCGCGCCTTGCGCTTGACGACCTTGAACTTCCCGAGGCCCTTCATCGGCACGTCGCCGCCCTTCTTGATCTGCTTCTCGACGACCGTCGTCAGCCCTTCGAGAAACATCTTCGCGCTCTTGCGATCGGAGCCCGCAGCATCGGCCAGCGCCTGGATCAACTCGGTCTTCGTCATCGAAAATCCTCCAGAAAGTGGGGTCGAACGCGATCCAGTATGCGTATTTCCTAGAAAAAATCAACGGCAAAGCGCACGCAGGGAGTCGTGTACCGCGCGCGCGACGTTCTCGGGTCCCGCGGGATCCGCGTCGACGCGCAGATCCGCGAGCGCGTACGCCGCCCGGCGGCGCTCGTAGAGCGCGCGCCGCGCGAGCGTATCCTCGCGCGGCCAGAGGGGACGCCCGGCGGCACCTTCGAGGCGCGCGGCGGCGACCTCGAGGGAGGCGTCGAGCCAGACGGAGACACCGCCGGCGCGCACGACCGCGCGGTGCGCGAGGCTCAAGAACAGCCCGCCGCCGGTCGCGACGACCGTCCGGGGCCGGCCCGCGACCATGCGCAGCGCCGCGCTTTCCGCCTCGCGGAACGCCCCTTCTCCCAGCTCGTTGAAGATCTCCGGAATCGCGCGGCCCAGAGCGATTTCGACCGCGGCGTCGGTGTCCTCGAAGCCCCAGGAGCGTGCGGAGGCGAGGGCCTTTCCGACGGCCGTCTTCCCTGCCCCCATGAAGCCGACGAGAAAGACCGTAGCGTCGGGCTCGCGGCGCCCTCTCATCCGCCCCCCGCCGCCTCTCCCGTGTGTCCTTCGGGGCCGCGCTCCCCCGCCTCGACGGCAACCGGCAGCGTGTTCTCCGACGGGGTGACGGGGCACTGGAAGCGGCCGGCATCGCCGTACGCGCACGACGGGTTGTACGCCCGGTTGAAATCGAGCGTGAACGGGCCCCCCTCCGGCCCCTCGAGGTTGACGTACCGGCCGGCGCCGTAGGTCGTCTTGTTCGTCGTCTTGTCCTTGAACGGCAGGAACAGGCCGTCCCCGCCCGACCGGCTCGGCTGATCGAGCAGCCGATAGACCTGCAGCGTGAGGGGCTGCCCGTCACGCACGAACGAGACGCGGCCGTAACGCTCCGCCGGCCGCTGCGCTCCGCCGGTCGTGACGACCGTCAGCTTCTCGGGAGCGGGGTAGGTCTCGACGTACCCGGCGAAGTACCAGGATGCGTCCGGCGGAAAGTACTCGTTGCCCCGGTACCCCGCCCGGAGCGCCGGCGGGAGCGGCGAATCGGGGTCGGTCCGGAATCCGGCGTCCCGCGCCGACCGGTCGGCGGCGAGGCTCTCGGACCACGAGCCCGGCGGCGGGACGGCGACCATCGACGTCCGCGCCCCGCACGATGCCGCTGCGGCAATGGCGATCGCGAGGAGGCCGAGAGCACCGCGCGCGCTCCGGACGCTCACCATGCCGTCGGTATCCTCAACGTCCTCCCCAGCTTGTCGCGGTGCAGGAGGTAGCGCTGGGTGCGCCCCAGCCCCCACAAGCGCGTCGTGACCTCGACGTCCTTCCGGCAGTACTGCTCGATCAGGTCGATTCTCCCCTCTTTCCACCAGCGGAGCGACTGCAAGCCGTCCCCCGCCTTCGCCTCGCCGAGGTTGACCTCGGCGAGATGGTTGAGCGAGACGCGGAAGCCGACGCGGCGGCGGATCTCGCCCAGCAGGTCGAGCGTGGCGATCTTGCGGAGGTTCCGGTCGGTGTACCCGGACAGCACCGCGAGGTCGAACCGGTCGATGTTGAACCCGACGACCCGGTCCGCGAGCGCGAGATCGAGCAGCAGGCGGTCGACGTCGGCCTCGTAGTACGTCCGGAACACGTTGCGGCCGACGTCGTAGACGACCGCGAGCGCCAGGCCCATGCGGTCGGCATGCTGCCACCCGCCGACCTCCTCGGCGCTGCGCTGGGTCTCTAGGTCGAAGATCAGCACCGTGCCGGCCGCGGCCGTGGGAGCCTCCGAAGCCGCCGGTGCCGCGACCGCGGCCGGCGCCTCCGCCGCGGGAAGCCCGCGCGTGATCCCATGCTTGCGCTCGGGACGCTGCGGCATCACGGGGGCCGCCACCGCGGGTGCTCCGGCGAGATCGACCGCGTCCATCCCCAGGACGACACGGAGCACGCGGAGCGCCGCCGCCTTGTCGAGCGGCTTGTTTCCGTTCCCGCAGCGCGGCGACTGGATGCACGCCGGGCAGCCGTCCTCGCACGGGCAGGCTTCGATCAGCTCGCGCGTCTTGCCGAGGAGGTTCTCGAGATCGGCGAACGCCTGTGCCGAGAGGCCGGCCCCGCCCGGCACGCCGTCGTAGAGGAAGATCGCGGGCCCACCGACCTGCGGGTGGATCGTGTAGGAGATCCCGCCGACGTCCCCGCGATCGGCAATCGCGAGAAGCGGGAACAGGCCGATCGCGGCGTGCTCCGCGGCGTGGATTCCCCCCATGAAGTGCAATCCATCCGCGGCGAGCCGCTCCGGAAGCACCGGCGGGATCGCGATCCAGAGGCCGATCGTCTCGTACGTCAGCGGAGGGGCCTCGAGCGGGTGGGTCGCGATCACCTCGCCGCCGAACAGCCGCTTCTTCTGGTACTCCCGGATCCGGACCGTGACGCGCAGCCGGCCGAAACCGACGGGAATCGAGCCGCCGGGAACCGCCAGCGCGCGCTCGTCCTGCCGCTCGAGGATCTCGGTCTCCTTCTCGCCAAGCACCACCGTGTAGTAGTCGGCGCGGATCGACCGCGCGATCGCGCGCTTGTGGTCGGCATCGAGCTCGTCGATCCGGTACGACTGCCCGGCGTGGAGGTAGATCGCGCCGGGATGGCACTCGTGCCAGACGCGCATCCCGTCGATCGTCCCGAGCAGGCGGCCCGTGTCGGCCTCCAGGATCGCGAACGGCGCCCCCGCGGAGCGCGGGCTGACCTCGCGCTGCGGGCGCCGCCGGTACGAGACGAGGTGCTCGCCGAGCGCGTCGTGGGCGAGTCGGCCCTCCGCCACGAGCGAGTCCACGATCGCCCGGCCGCGCGGCGGGAACGCCTCCCACTCGGGGGCGGCCAGAGGCTCCTCGGTGGCGGCGCAGACCAGGTGCGCGCCCGCGACCGCGGGGTTCCACGGATCGAGCACGGCGCGCTCGAACGCGCCGTCGAACAGCTCGTCCGGGTGCGCGACGAGGTACTGGTCGAGGGCATCGGGGAGCGCGACCAGGACGACGAGCGCGTCCTCCCCGCCGCGGCCGACGCGCCCTATCCGCTGCCAGGTGGACGTGCGCGAGCCGGGGTACCCGACCAGCACGCAGACATCCAGGCCCCCGACGTCGATCCCGAGCTCGAGCGCCGAGGTGGCGAGCACGGCGAGAAGGTCTCCGGAGAACAGGCGGCGCTCGATGGCGCGCCGCTCTTCCGGCAAGTACCCCGCGCGGTACGGGGCGACCTTGCGGCGCAGCCCGGGGGCCTCCTGCAGGAGCCAGGTGTGCAGTAGCTCGGTGATCCGCCGGGCCTTGGTGAAGGCGATCGTGCGCGCGCCGGAGCGCGCGGCCTCGGCGACGATCCGCACCGCCGCGGTGTACGGCGACACGGTCACCGGGTTGACGAGCACGACGTCCCGGGGGGCGACCGGAGCGCCCGACCGGTCCACGACGCGGAAGGGCGCGCCGACGAGCGCGGCGGCGAACTCCCCCGCCCTCCCGATCGTGGCCGACGCGGCGATGAACCGGGGTGATGCGCCGTGTCGCGCGGCGAGCCGGACGAGGCGCCGGAGGATGTGGTGGACGTGCGCGCCGAACACGCCGCGATAGACGTGCAGCTCGTCGAGGACGACGTAGCGGAGGCGGCCGAGGAACCCCGCCCAGTCGTCGTGGTAGGCCAGGATACCCGCGTGGAGCATGTCCGGATTGGTGATGAGGACTTCGGGGGGATCGCTCTTGATCTTTCGCCGCGCGTGCTCGGGCGTGTCGCCGTCGTAGATCTCGAAGCGCGGTGGGCGAAGCGCTCCGGTCGCCGAGGAGAGCGCCCGCAGGCCGCCGAGCTGGTCCTGCGCGAGCGCCTTGGTGGGATACAGGAAGAGCGAGGTCGCTCCCCGCCCCTCGAGCGCGCCGTCGAGCGCGGGGAGGGCGAACACGAGCGACTTCCCGGAGGCGGTGGGGGTCGACACCAGCACGTTCTCGCCGGAGAGCGCCGCATCGAGCGCTTCCGCCTGGTGGGCGTACAGGCGCGCGATGCCGGTGTCCGCGAGGGCGCGCTGGAGCTCGGGGCGCAGCGGGACGCTCGTTTCGGCATGCCGCGCGGCGTGCCCCTCGACCCGTCGATGGTGGGCGACCTTCGGACCGAGAAGCGGATGCGTGAGGACGCGATTTAGGACGGGGTTCATCGGGGCTCGCGGCGAGGCGGACGGGACGCGTCGATTATAGCGAACGCGCCGTCCACCCCCTCGCGAGTCCGATCAGGGACAGCCCGACGTGGGGATCCGCTCCGGCCCCGCGGAGGTGAACCCGTACGTCCCCGTCGCGCACGATGTCTGGCCGCGCACGATGTAGTAGTACCCGTCCCCCGCGGCGGGATCGGGCCGGGCGTCGACGGTGCTCGTCGTGGCGACGTCGTTGGCGAGACAGGTCGCCCCGTTCGGGCCGTTGACCCGCAGATCCGAGAGGGTGGACGAGGCGACGTCGTACACGATGCCGCTTCCGGCCCCGGTCCAAGCGATCGTCGTTCCGGAGTGCCCGTTGACCGTGACCCCGGCGATCTCGCCGGGGGTCGGGAGCGGAATCCCCGAGCAGGAGCCGCCGCTGCAGGCATCCGACTGCGTGCACGCGTTCCCGTCGTTGCAACCGGTCCCGTCGGGCTTCCCGGCGCACGTGTCGGGCACGCAAGCATTCGGGAGCTGGACGCCGGTGACCGCGATGTCGTCGAGGTAGAAACCGGCGTATTGCGCGCCGGGATCCGAGGAGAAGCGCCACCGGAACTGGACCGAGTCGCCGGCGTTCAAGCCGCTGATGAGATGGCAGCGGTGGGCGTAGTCCGTCGGCGTCGTGGCGGTCGAGTAGTCGTTGCAGGTCGTCCCGCTCGCCAGCGGCCCGTTGTAGGCGAGCTTGGTCGTCGGGTATCCGCAGCCGTTGATCGGAGGCGCCTGCGTGCACTCGAGCGGCTGCCACCCGGACGTGTCGTCGGTCGCGGCGCACCCGTCGCCGGCGGCGTTCGAGGGGGGTGCTACGTCGTTCCACGGGCCGCCGTTGACCGCGTACTCGACGGCGATCGCATCCCAGTGGTACTCGATGTCGTGCCGCTCCCAGTACTCGAGATTGCTCGTCGGCGTCTCGATCGTCAGCGGAGGCGACTGCATCTCGGAGCAGGTGTTCGCGGTGTACGTGGCGTTCGGGCCGGGCCCGGCGTTCCGGTAGGCGTAGGAGCCGCCGGGGGTGTGGTTGGCGCCGGAGTCGTCCGCGGTCTTGACGATCCGCCACGACTGGTCGGCGGTGTCGCCGGCGCCGGCGACGTTCAAGCGCAGGAACGCGGTGCCGTCGCCGCCGCCGTCGGTCCACGTGCCGGGCGAGGGCTGGAAGCCGGCGCCGTACGCGGTCCCGGCGACCGCGATGCTGTTCGCGTCCTCGTTGCCGCCGCTGCACTCGCCGCCGTTGCCGGTGCTGCTGTCCTCGGAGCGGACGACGTAGTAGTACGTGATCCCGTTCGAGAGATTGTCGTGGTCCGTGTACGAGCTCGGGCCGGGCACGCAGGTGGCGATCCGGTTCGAGAGGGAGGGGACGAAGTCCGGGGTCGTGCCGCGGAACACGTTGTACTTCATGTTCGGGGTCAGCGGGCAGGCGGCCGCGGCGGGAGTCCAGCTGACCGTCACGCCGCAGGTCGAGGCGGCGGCCGACGAGGCGCTCGTTGCGCCGGCGAAGCTCGGCTTCAGGTTGCAGGTGCCGGTCGCCGTCTGGCTCAGGCAGCCGCTGACCACCGCGGCCTGGCAGCGCCCGGCGGTGTCCGTGGCGGCGATGACGCGGTACGAGTACGTGAGCCCGCCGAGCACCGTGGTGTCGGTGTAGTTCGTGGTCGTGCCCGGGACGAACCCGAGCGGCCTGTAGAGTCCTTCGCTCCCGCAGGCGCCGTCGGCCCGCTCGATCGCGTACGAGCCGGGGGTCGTCAAGAGCCCGGTCCAGGTCACCTTGAGCTGGTTCTGGCCGGGAACCGTGACGTTGTTCAAAGTCGGTGCCGCGGTGGGGCGCGAGGTGCAGCTCGAGGCGGCGCACTGGCCGGCGCCGCTCCCGGCCGGCCAGCTCGCGGAGGCGACCCGCGTCGACCAGTTGCCCGCCGACATGAAGTACTGGTTCGTATAGAAGAACGTGCAGTCGTCGGTCGGGTCGACGGCCATGCTGGAGTAGTCCCCCCAGCGCGAGTTGGTGTTGTTGGCCGTGCCGACGAAGATGACCGTCTCCGGGGCGGTCATCGTCCCGGGGGGGTCGTTCTTCGCCCTCCCGGTGTACCGAATCGATTGGTTTTCGGTGCCGGCTGTCATTCCGGTCGTGCTGTACCCGACGAGCATGTTCTCGGCGCCGTCCATCGCGATCGAGCCCATCCAGCGGCTCCGTCCGTTGGCCACGTCGGCGATCGTCCCTTGCTGGTAGGTGCAGGGATACGTCGCGCAGGTGGCGTTGGGCGACCCGGACAACCGGAAGTCGTACCAGCGCACGCCGGAGACCACGCCCGAGACCGACGGGTCGACCGAGTGCACGATCGTGAGCGACTCGTGATCGACGAAGTTCCGGTACGCGGCCCGGAACATCAATCGGTCGCCGAGCGAGTCGACCACCTGGCCCGTCCCGGGCTGCGGGATGCACGAGCCCCCGCCGTTGCAGGCCCCGGTCGCCGGTGCAATCGGCATCGTCGCCTGCCGCGTCCGCACCGTGTTCGCCGGAGTCGTGAAGTCCACCTTCATCCGGTAGACGTACATGCCCGTGCTGTGCACCGAGACGAAGATCCCGGGCGCGCCGGTCGGCGGCGGGGCGAACCCGTCGAGATCGGCCGGCATGTGGCCGCCCTCGGTCGTGTCGACGATCACCTGCCACGTGGCGGTCGGGTCGTTCGCGAGAATCTTCGTGCGGTCCATCGCCGCGAAGATCGCGCCGACGTACGAGCCCGAGGTCGACGTGAACTCGTGCGCCATCATGTAATAGGCGTCCGTCCACACGCCGAAGTGCGGGTAGTCGCCGAAATACCCGTTCGGGACGGCGAACGCGTAGCGGGCGAACGTCCCGGTCGCGTCCGACGTCGTCGAGACGGCGACGCACTGGTAGTAGAACCCGCCGCTGATCCCCGTCGTGAACTGCGAGATCAGCCAGCGCCCCGCGACCTTGTCGTACAGGGCGATCGGGTCGCCGCTGTTCTCGGTCTGGCAGGGACCGCCGAAGCCGGACCACAGAGCGTTGATGTTCGTCGGGCCGAGCACCGAGGTCGCGACGTGCGTCGTCCGGTTGAGCGCCCAGACCTGATAGCGGGTATTGACGATCTCGACGAACTGCGTCGCTCCGACGGAGCCGTTGGAGTCCGACGGCGTGCCGCCGAGGATCCCGACGCCGACGAAATTGAAGCCCGTCGAGGGGGCCAGCGGCGAGCCGCCGAGGCCGTGCGATTCCGCCGAGGGCGCGACCTGGACCACCGGGTCGGGGATGTCGGAGTGGATCTGTCGCCACGGCGGAAGTTGCGGGTTCTCCGGCGCCTCCGACTCTTCCTGGAACATCGCGGGGGCCTGCGCCGCGAGATCGCGCAGCGGAGGCGAGATGTCGAATCTCGAGGGCGAGACGGAGTACACGGTCTCGCCGTTTGCGGTGCGGAAAGTGGAGATCGTGTTGGTGCGCATCCCACCGCCGTCGCCGGTGGCCGCTGTCGCGGTCCCGACTCCCGTCGCGCGCGCGGGCCTCGCGGCATCGCGCGCTTTCATCTTCGACTTCGCCGTGGCGTTCGGGTCCTCGTTCGAGGACTTCTGGCTTCCTGCGGCCGCGGGGGCGGCGGCGAGAGCGAGACAAGCGGCCAGCGTTGCGAGGACGCGGAGCACGGGGGGACGCATCGTCATCACTTCCCTCGATCGCGCTCCCGCGGCCGGGAGGCGATGAACGTTCCGTTCGTTTCGTGGCTGGGGAATGTTAGGGACGGCTCGCCGTTCGGCCCGCTCCCACCCGGCGTCCGGAGATGCTGGATGGTCTCACCCCGCCATCACGGAGGTGGACCAGGCGCCGACGCCCCCCATCCATGGCCCACATTCCATACGCTCAAACAATGCCGAAAACAACAAGACTCTGGCGGAACAAACGGGTTTTACGCTTCGGAGCATTGCGTCATCCCGGCTCCGAACCTACAAACCCGAAGGAGACCCCGATGAGACGCTCGGCGGTGGTGATTCTTGCCACACTCGCTGCGCTCGCCTCCCAGCGCACGTCGGCGACCTGTGTCTCGAGCATCGCGTTCGGCCAAGCGAGCTTGAACTGCGGCGGGTACTACTGCTACGTCCGCTCTCCGGGACTCGACACGAGCGCGTCGATCCTCGGAACGTTCTGGAGCCTCACCTTCGGGGATCCCTCGACCGGATCCGGCGACGACAACGGCACGCTCGACGATTCGAGCTGGCTTCCGAGCGCGGGCGGCACGAACCGCACGCTCTCTGGCAACTGGAGCAGCGCGGGGGTCGACGGCTGCATCGCGAACGGCCCAAACGCGCTCGACAACAAGATGGTCGTGTCGCTCTCCGACGTCGACGCGACCGGCACGGTCGCCTACTTCGCCGTCGTCTGCAACACGCGCCATCCGCTCAACAACCCGCAATTCGACCAGTCGGACCTCGTCCCCCACAGCCACATCGACCTCAAGACGATCGCCGCCCCGAGCATCGCGAGCACGACCGCGGTGGGAAACGAGGCGCAGGTCACGGTCTCCTCGCCGAGCTACGCGTCGATCTTCTATTCCGACGCGACCGCCGGGTGCCTGATCGGCGGCGTGATCAAGCAGTACGACGTCTGGATCAAGCAGGTCGCCCGCAACGCTCCGGCCCCGGGGGACCGCAACCAGGGCACCGGTGGCTGGACCCTCGGCAACACCTGCAATATCGGAAGCAATTGTGTTGTCACGACGACCTGCGGCACGACGCCGTGCGACGCGTATCTGGCCGAGTCCCCGCGCTACGACTCCGGCTTCCAGACCGGCGACGCTCCCGGCAAGGCGCGCGTCGGCCCGAGCTCGACGCGCGTGCAGGCGGGGCTGCTCTCCGCCGGAACGGTCCCCGACGGCGCGCCGGGCACACCCCTCACCATCAGCAAAGGCTCGCCGCCGCAGCTCGCCCTGACCTGGGGCGCCTCGTGCAGCGCCGGTGCGACAGACTACGAGGTGTACGAGGGCATGCTCGGCAGCTTCGCGAGCCATGTGCCGATCCTCTGCACGACCGGCGGCGCCACGAACGTCACCATCACGCCGTCATCCGGGAACACCTACTACCTGATCGTCCCCGCGACGTCCTCGACCGAGGGCTCGTACGGCAAGACGAGCGCCGGCGCCGAGCGGCCTGTGAGCGCCTCGGCGTGCCGGGTGCAGAACCTGGGGAGCTGTCCGTGAGACATCACCCTAGTAGGAATTGATGAGGACCGCGGGCCACTGCACGAACCGTCCGTTCACCCAGACCAGGTCTTGACCGGTTCGGGTCGTGGGACCCGTTTGCAACGCTTCGAAGTCCGCCTTGCCCCAGTTGTCGTAGGGAAAATCTGGAACCCCGTCGGGGCCGTAGCTCACGACCGCGTATCCGTTCCGGTCCGACCAGTAACGGTACGGATGACCCCACGGATCGAGCTCGGGAAGCACCTTGATGTAGATCGGCTGGAGCTCCGCTTCGACACTCGCCAGATCCCCTGTCGGATCGACGGGGCCCGGATACATATTGTTATCGACCGCGTACGATTCGCACGCCGTTCCGATGGAGCGCATGGCCGCTCCGGCGAGAAGTAGGAATTCGGATTGGGAGATCGGTCCGCGGTATCCCACTCCCGAGACGATCAGCAGGTCGTCGTTCGGATCGACGCCCGCCCACCCCTTGGATACGTTCGCATACGGCGGCATCGCGGAGTAGTCGAACTCAGCCTTGCCGTCTGCCCCGTAGGAAAGTAGGAGATACGCCTTCCCGTCGGACCAGTAGAGGATCGGTCCCTTCCAGGCGTCACGGAGCGGCCCCCGAAAGCCTTTCGTTCGCTCTTCCAGCTCGTCTGCAACGCTCGAGATGGGGACGAGCCCCGCGGTCGGACCTGGGTAATGACCCCCGACGGCGACAGTGTCCAGCGCTGCCGCGATGACGCGCATGCGGAAGTAGGTCTCCAGGACCTCGGGCTTCAGCTCGCCGGTGGACGAGCGACCGCGCACGGTCGAATCCGAGCCGAGCGAGAGCGCGAATAGCAATGCGCCGAGCCATCTAAGCCTCTTGCTCATCAGAATCCTCTGAGAGGGTTCTCCAGGCCAGGCTGGAGTAATCTACTGCGCCTCATCCTCACTCGGTTCAAGGGTCAAGAGGCCAGCGCGGGCTTGGTTCCGCACCCCCTGCGCCCGGGTAAGCCCGCCACACCTGGACTCCCCGTCGCACCGGGCGAGTCTATTCGCAGCGCACGGCGCAGGTCCCCGACAACGCGTTGCCGGTGTAGATCGCGGTCGCCTTGGCGTTGCGCCCGCACACGGTGCGGGCCGATTGCTGGCAGGTCCAGGTGGCGAACGGGGTGCCGATGGCCAGAATTCCTATGCCGATCGCCCCAAGAGTGGCTGCGACAAACAGGCCACGCGTGAGATTTGTCGGCTTCGGAATCTCGGTTTGCATTCGAAGTTCCTCCTCCAGAGAGCCGACTGAGCGACCTGACGCCTCACGGATTCTAACGCGTCTCGTCCTCTCCGGCCTGCGGCGCCGCCTGCCCCACCCGCGCCTGGTCTAGAAGCTCCTTCGCCCGCGCGTAGTCCGGCCAGATCGTCACGGCGCGCTCGAGGAGCGGGATCGCCTGGTCGCCGTGGCCCGCTCTGAGCCGGGACCGGGCGTCGTTGTACAGCGCCTTCACGGCGCTCGGTGAAGCGTCTGCCGTGGCTCGCGACAGCGTTGCCAGGTCGCGGTAATCCTGGCCGCGGAAGTACGCACGCGCCGATCCCGCGACGACCAACGCGCTCGTGGCAACGACCCGAAACGAACGATTCGGGATTGCCGCGAACGCGAGGCCAACCAGGCCACAGAATCCGATCAGGGGCGTGTACGCGAGCCGCTCGGCGAAGATCGTGCCGATCGGGAAGATCAGGTTGGCCGTGACCGCAAAGGCGCACGGGACGAACGCGACGAGGAATGCGGCCTCGCGTCTTCCGTGTCGCACGAGGACGACCGTTCCGGCGACGATTGCCGCCACGACGGCGAGCGCGGCGATCGCTCCCCATGGAACGAGCGGGACGACCGGAATCTGATCGAAGCCGTATTCGATCGAGAGGGTGCGCGGCCAGAACATCTTCCCGACGTACCGTGCGAACAGAAGGACGCCGTTCGCGCCGCGCGTGACCGGGTCGGCCTGGACGAGCGGATTGTCGACGAACGGGACGTCGTGGCGCGCCCAGCCGACGGCGGAGCCACGCAGGATCAGGAAGCCGGCGAGGACCGCGAGGTAGGGCCAGGCGGCTGCGAACATTCCCTTCGGAGTTGGGCGTTGCTCCGGCGGCCGGAGAGCCATCCACGCCGCGCCGATCACGAGCCAGGCGACGGCGCTTTCCTTGAAGCACAGCGCGGCGGCGAACGCGAGCAGCGAGAGCGCGCGGCGCTTCTCGAGAAACCACACGAACGCGGCGATGCCGCAGATCGCGGCGAGGATCTCCGCGCGTCCGACCGCCCAGAGCACGGCCTCGCTTCCGAGCGGGTGAGCGGCGAACAGCGCGGCGCCGATCCAGGCCGTGGATCGCGATGTGATCGTCACCAGGAGCCAGAACACGGCGAGCGTGGCCGCGGCGTGGAGGGCGACGTTGACCGCGCGGATCCCCTGGCGCGAAGGCGTCGCGCGCATGTTCCAGCCGAGCGAGAGGACGGTCAGGGGACGGTACAGGTCCGACTGCTCGTGCTTCGTGCCGAACCAGTAGTCGTGCGCAAACACCGAGACCGGGTTGGCTTCGGTTGTGAGCCAGCGGTTGTCGAGGAGCGTCCGGTCGTCGTGGAGCAGCGGGCTACCGAGGGCGCCGAGGTACGGGAGCGCGGCGAGCAGTGCCAGTGCTGCGAGCGCGAGCGGTGTTGGTCTACGTCGCTCCGGCATCGGGAGGCGATGCTACTCGATCGCGCGGCGGAAATCGTCGGGAAGCGGAGCTTCGACCGTGATCGTCTCCCTCGTTGCGGGGTCGGGGAATCCAAGACGTGCGCAGTGGAGGAGATGCCGGTGCGGTCCGCCCTCCTCGCGCCGGGCGTCGCGCGCGCCGCGAACCAGGTCGAGGTAGTCGGCGTCGGGGCGGCCGTAGAGGATGTCTCCCAGGATCGGGTGGCCGATTGCTTCCAGGTGGACCCGGATCTGGTGTCGTCGTCCCGTCTCGGGAAAGAGACGCAGCAGGGTCTTTCCCGTCAGGCGCCGCTCGACTCTCCACGCCGTTCGTGCCGGCTCGCCGTCCTCGACGGCGTGACGCCGGACGAAGACACGTGTTCCGGCGATCTCGCCGATCGCGAGGTCGATCGTGCCCGCTTCCTCTTCGAGCTCACCGGCGACGACGGCCAGGTATTCCTTGCGGACCTTTCCCCGCTCGAACGCGGTCGAGAGGACGCTCGCGGCCTCCGCCGTCTTCGCGACGAGCAGCACGCCGGTCGTCTCCCGGTCGAGGCGGTGCGCCAGGCGGAGGCCCTCGTCGTTCTCCTGGCGGCGCAGCATCCGGATCAGCGAGTTCTCGCGGACGGAGTTCACCGGGTGGACGGGAATGCCGGAGGGCTTGTCGACCGCGATCCAGCCCGTTCCGCGCGCGAGAATCGGGATCGGCGTGTCGTCGATCTCCTCGACGATCGGCGTATAGCCGATCCTCACCTCGCCGCCCGGGCGCACCGGGGTCGAGGCGCGCGGGCGAACCTCCCAGCTGAGCGTCACGCGCTCCTCGATCGCGCGCTGAATCCGGGAGCGAGACAGGCCGGGGATCCGCTCGTGCAGGAACAGGTCGAGGCGCTTGCCGCGATCGCGCACGCCGACGCCGAAGACCGTCTGCGGCTCGCTCACCGGACCCGCCACCTCAGCGCGCGTAGGATCGAGCGGTTGGCGTCGGGCATCGCGAGCGACTCGAGCGAGGCCGCGGCGACCCATGCCCAGTCCCGGCCCGAGTCGATGCGCACGTCTCCCGAGGCGTCGCGGACGAGGAACGCGTGGAAGCGCAGGCGCCGGTCGGGGTAGTCGTGGACGAAGACGAGGAGCGGCTCGGCGGAGGTCGCGATCAGCCCCGTTTCTTCTTTCAATTCCCGGAGCGCGGCCTGGTCCGGCTCCTCGCCGTCCTCGACCTTGCCTCCCGGGAATTCCCACGATCCCGGGAGATGCGCGTCCGCGGCACGCTTCGCGACGAGGACGTCGTCCCCGCGGAGCACGACCGCGAGCGCGATGTCGAGGCGGGCGGTGTCGGGGATCAGGCCGGGGCCCCCGCGGCGCCGGGCGAATAGTCGTAGAAGCCGCGGCCGGTCTTCCTGCCGAGCCACCCCGCCTCGACGTACTTCCGGAGGAGCGGGCACGGCCGGTACTTGTCCTCCCCGAGCCCCTCGTGGAGCACCTCGAGGATGTAGAGGCAGGTGTCGAGGCCGATGAAATCCGCGAGCGTCAGCGGACCCATCGGGTGGTTCATCCCGAGCTTCATGATCGTGTCGATCGCCGCGGCTTCCGCGACTCCCTCGTGGAGGCAGAAGACCGCCTCGTTGATCAGCGGCATCAGGACCCGGTTCGACACGAACCCCGGGAAGTCGCGACACTCGACGGGTGTCTTCCCCATCGACTCCGCGACGGCCTTCGTCGCCGCGGTCGTCTCGCTTGAAGTCTGCAGCCCCCGGATGATCTCGACGAGCTTCATCACCGGGACCGGGTTCATGAAATGCATCCCGATGACGCTGGCGGGACGCTTGGTCGCCGCCGCGATCCGCGTGATCGGCAGGGACGAGGTGTTGGTCGCGAGGATCGCCCCCGGCTTCACGAGAGCGTCGAGCTTGGCGAACAGCTCGAGCTTGATGTCGAGCTTCTCGATCGCCGCCTCGACGACGAGGTCGCACCCCGACAGGTCCTCGAGGCGCGTCGTCCCCTTGATCTTCGAGAGCACCGCGTCCTTCTCGGACGCGGTCATCTTCCCCTTGTCGACGCCGCGCTGCAGGTTCTTTCCGACCGCGTCGATCCCCTTCTGCACGAGGCGGTCGTCGAGATCGCGCATCACGACCGACAGGCCGGCCTGCGCCGCGACGTGGGCAATTCCGTTCCCCATCTGCCCCGCGCCGACGACGCCCATGGTCCCGATCTTCATGAAAGCCTCCGGACCGCCATCGCCACCGCGTTCCCGCCGCCCAGGCACAGCGCCGCGATCCCCTTCTCTTCGTTCCGGTCCTCGAGCGCGTGGAGGAGGGTCGTCAGGATGCGCGCCCCCGAGGCCCCGATCGGGTGGCCGAGTGCGACCGCCCCGCCCCGCACGTTGTGCTTGGCCGGGTTGAGCGCGAGGACCCGCTGGAGCGCGACCTGCTGCACCGAGAACGCCTCGTTGAACTCGTAGAGGTCGACCCCGTCCGGCGTCCACCCCGTCTTCTCCCAGACCATCCGGACCGCCTTCTCGGGGGCCATCATCACGAGCTCCGGAGCGAGACCCGACGAGGCATAAGCGACGATCTCCGCCCTCGGCTTCAGGCCGAGCCGCTTCGCCGTCGCCTTCGATGTGACGACCAGCGCCGACGCGCCGTCGTTCACGCCGGGGGCGTTCCCCGCCGTGACGGTCCCGTCCTTCTTGAAGGCCGGCTTGAGCGACGACAGCGCCGCCATCGTCGTGTCGCGCCGCGGCGACTCGTCGGTGTCGAAGCGGACCGGGTCTCCCTTCTTGCTCGGGATCTCGACCGGGACGATCTCGCGCTTGAACGCCCCCGCGTCGATCGCCGCGACGGCCTTCTTGTGCGACTCGAACGCCCACTGGTCCTGCTGCTCGCGGGTGACCTTGTACCGCTCCGCGACGACCTCGCCCGTGTTCCCCATGTGATAGTCGTTGTAGGCGTCCCACAGACCGTCGTGGATCATCGAGTCGAGGAGCGTCTGGTTTCCCATCCGGAAGCCGGTGCGCGCGTTCTTCATCAGGTAGGGCGCGTTCGACATCGACTCCATGCCGCCCGCCACGACGATCTCGGCGTCGCCGCACTTGACCGCCTGGGCGGCGAGCACGACCGCCTTCAGGCCGCTCCCGCAGACCTTGTTGATCGTCAGCGCCGGAACGCTGTCCGGCATCCCGCCGCGCAGCGACGCCTGGCGCGCCGGGTTCTGGCCGAGGCCGGCCCCGACCACGTTGCCCATGATCACTTCGTCGATCTGCTCCGGCTTCAAGCCCGCGCGCGCGACCGCCTCGCGCACGACGATCGCGCCGAGCTGGGTCGCCGCGAGCGGGGCTAGGGTGCCGAGGAACTTTCCGATCGGGGTGCGAACGGCCGAGACGATGACCGGGTTTTCCATGAGGATCCTCCGTGGACAGCGGAGAATTCTAGCAGCCGGGGTCGGGGGGAAGCCCGCGGCGGATCGGACGAGACCGCTCCGCTTCCCCTGGTCAGCGCAAGCGGCCGGTGATCTCGAGCAGGCGCCGGACGCGCGCGGCGAGGGCCGGATCGAGCGCCTCGTGCGGGGCGCGCCAGCGCCAGTTCCCGTTCGCGATCCCGGGCACGTTCATGCGCGCCTCGGAGCCGAGGCCGAGCAGGTCCTGCACGGGGACGATCGCGAGGTCGGCGATCGAGGTCATCGCCTCGCGCACGATGCTCCAGGCGATCTCCTCCTCGCGTCCGCCGACGTAGTCCAGCACGTGGCGCTTCGCGATCGGATCGAGAGACCGGAACCACCCCACCGCCGTGTCGTTGTCGTGCGTTCCCGTGTAGACGACGACGTCGCGCACGAGGTTGTGAGGCGCGTGGTCGCTGTCGGGCGCATCGAGACCGAACTGGAGGACACGCATTCCCGGAAGCGCGAGATCGGTCCGGAGCGCGACGACGTCCTCGGTGATGTACCCCAGGTCTTCCGCCACGAACGGCGTGCCACCGACCGCCCGCGCGATCGCATCGAACAGCGCGCGACCGGGACCGGGCTCCCAGGCGCCCCCGGCCGCGGTCGCCGCACCGGCGGGGACGGCCCAGTACCCGACGAAGCCGCGGAAGTGATCGAGACGGAGCGCGTCGTGGAGCGCGAGCTGGTGTGTCACGCGCGCGACCCACCAGGCGTACCCGGTCGAGGCGAGGGCGTCCCAGCGGTAGATCGGGTTCCCCCAGAGCTGCCCCGTCTCGCTGAAGTAGTCCGGCGGGACGCCGGCGACCTTCACCGGCCGCCCTGACGCGTCGAGCCAGAACATCTCCTGATGCGCCCACACGTCCGCCGAGTCGAGCGCGGGGTAGATCGGGATGTCCCCCATGATCCGGATGCCGCGACGGCCGGCGGCCGCGCGGATCGCAGACCACCCCTCGAAGAACTCCCACTGCACGCGCCGCTTCTCCGCGATCGCCTCGGCCAGCTCCTTCTCCGCGCGGCCAAGCGCTCCGTGATCGCGCCGCTTGAGCGCGTCGTCCCACTCGAGCCACGAGCGGCCGCCGTGCGCGTCCTTGAGCGCGGCGTACAGGCACCAGTCGGAAAGCCACGCCCGCTCGCGCTCGACGAACGCCTCGAAGGCGACCCCCGACGCTTCCGGGCGCAGCCCCTCGTCGCTCCCCGCGGCGAACCAGCGCGGATCTCCCGCGAACGAAGAGAGCGCGGCGTACGGAGAGTCGCCGGAACCGGCGGGCCCGAGAGGGAGAACTTGCCAGACGGAGAACCCCGCCTCCGCGAGCCAGTCGAGGAAGCGCTCCGCGGCCACGACCAGCCGGCCGCCGCCGTCCGGGAGCGACGTCGGGTGGAGCAGGACTCCGGCGGCGCGGCGCGTCATGAGGAAAGGAGATTCCGGACGCGCTAGCCGGGAGGCCAGGCCATCGGCCGGCCGCCGATGAGGTGGAGGTGCAGGTGGAACACCGACTGCCCGCCGGCGGGGCCGGAGTTGGTGACGACCCGGTACCCGTCGGCGGCGATCCCTTCCTTGCGCGCGAGGTCGCGGGCCACCAAGAGCATCTTGCCCAGCAGCGCCGCATCGCCGGGCTCCGCCCTGTCGAGCGAGGCGACGTGGCGGGTAGGGATAATGAGCAGATGCGTCGGCGCCTGCGGGCTCAGGTCGCGGAAGGCGACGATCTCGTCGTCCCGGTGGACGATCGTCGCCTGGATCTCTCCCGAGCCGATTCGACAGAAGATGCAGGAGGAGCTCATGCCGTCACCTCACCCGCTCGACCGATGCCCCGACCGCGCCGAGCTTGCGCTCCATCGACTCGTACCCGCGGTCGAGATGGTAGACCCGATCAACGACCGTCACCCCGTCGGCGACGAGCCCGGCGAGCACGAGGCACGCCGAGGCGCGAAGGTCCGTCGCCATCACCTGGGCGCCGGTCAGGCGCGTCGGGCCGACGACGACCGCCGAGCGGCCGTCGATCCGGATGTCGGCCCCCATCCGCTGCAGCTCGCCGACGTGCATGAACCGCCGCTCGAAGATCGTCTCGGCGATCAGCGCGGCCCCGGTGGCCTGCGTCATCAGCGCCATGTACTGCGCCTGCATGTCGGTCGGGAACCCCGGATGCGGGCCCGTACGCAGGTCGCACGCGCGCAGGGACGAGGGAGCCGACACGGCGAGACCGCCGCGGCCCTCGCGCACGGTCACGCCGCACGCCGCAAGCTCCTGGAGGAGCGGCTCGAGGTGGTCGGCGCGGGCTCCCGCGACCTCGACGTCGTCGCCGCAGAGCGCGCCGGCGATCAGGTACGTTCCCGCCTCGATCCGGTCGGGGATCACGTCGTGCGTCGCGCCGCGGAGCGGCACTCCCCCCTCGACCGTGATGTCGCCGCTCCCGGCGCCGGTGATCTTCGCCCCCATCGCCGTCAGCAGATCGGCGAGATCGACGACCTCGGGCTCCCTCGCGCAGTTGGCGAGGTGGGTCGTCCCCTCGGCGAGCACCGCCGCCATCATCAGGTTCTCGGTCCCGGTGACGGTCTTGAACGGGAAGGCGATCGAGGTCCCGCGCAAGCGCTTCGCCTCGGCCTCGACGTACCCGTGCTCGAGGCGGATCGTCGCACCCATCTTCTCCAGGCCGTCGATGTGGAGATTGATCGGCCGCTCGCCGATCGCGCACCCGCCCGGAAGCGAGACGCGGGCGCGGCCGTACCGCGCGACGAGGGGCCCGAGGACGAGCACCGACGCGCGCATCGTCTTGACGAGGTCGTATGGGGCCTCGAACGAGCGGATCCGGCCGACGTGAACGGTCGCGCGCCCGTCGGAGCCGGCATCCACCGTGGCGCCGAGCTGCTCGAGCACGCGGAGCATCGTGCGCACGTCGCGCACCGAGGGGAGATTCCCGATCGTGACCGGCTCCTCGGTCAACAGCGTCGCGGCGAGCGCGGGGAGCGCGGCGTTCTTGGCGCCGGCGACCGGGACGCGGCCCTTCAAGCGGCGTCCGCCCACGATACGAAGCTTGTCCATAGAGTGCGGCGATCATAGCACCCACGGCTTGCTAGAATCGTTCGCTCAACGAGGGTCTTGTGCTCGACATCCACCTGCTTCGCGAGAACCCAGACGCGGTCGCCGCCGGCCTCGGCAAGCGCGGCCAGACCGCGCAGCTCGAGCAGCTCCTGGCGCTCGACGGGAAGCGCCGCGCGCTCCTCACCGAGGTCGAGGCGTTGAAGCGCCACCGCAACGAGGCGTCGAAGACGATCGGCAAGATGATGAAGGACGGCGGCGACGCGACCGCGCTGCGCAACGAGATGAAATCTCTCGGCGAGAAGGTCGCCTCCATCGAAGCCGAAGTGACCGAGACGGAGACCGCGCTTCAAGAGATGATGAAGCTCCTCCCGAACCTGCCGCACGAGAGCGTCCCCGCGGGCACGTCGGCCGAGGACAACCCCGTCATCCGCACGTGGGGCGCGCCGCGCAAGTTCGATTTCACGCCGCAGGCCCACTGGGACCTCGGCACCGCCCTCGGCATCCTGGATTTCGAGCGCGCCGCGAAGATCACCGGAGCCCGATTCGCGCTCCTCACCGGCGCCGGTGCGACGCTCGAGCGCGCCCTCATCAACTTCATGCTCGACCTGCACACGAGGGAGCACGGTTACACGGAGGTGCTCCCCCCGTTCCTGGTCAACGCGACCTCGCTCTACGGAACAGGACAGCTTCCGAAGTTCGAGGAGGACCTCTTCAAGGTGGAGCCGGGCGGCTACTACCTCGTCCCGACCGCCGAGGTGCCGGTCACGAACATCCACGCCGGCGAGATCCTCGAGGCCGAGCGCCTCCCGATCGCGTATTGCGCCTACACCCCCTGCTTTCGCAGCGAAGCCGGCAGCTACGGCAAGGACGTGCGCGGCCTGATCCGCCAGCACCAGTTCGACAAGGTCGAGCTTGTGCGCTTCTCCAAACCTCAGGATTCGTACGATCAGCTGGAGCTGCTGACAAACCACGCCGAGGAAGTCCTGAAGCGCCTCGGCCTCCCCTATCGCATCGTCACCCTGTGCGGCGGCGATCTCGGGAACGCCTCGGCGAAGACGTACGACCTCGAGGTCTGGCTTCCCTCGCAGGGGGTCTACCGCGAGATCTCGTCCTGCTCGAACTTCGAGACGTACCAGGCGCGCCGCGCCGGCATCAAGGCGCGCCCGAAGGACGGAAAAAGCGAATTCGTGCACACGCTGAACGGCTCCGGCCTCGCCATCGGCCGCACGTTGGTCGCGATCCTGGAGAACTGCCAGGAGAAGGACGGGACCGTCACGCTGCCCCAGGCGATCCGGCCGTACATGGGCGGACTGGCGCGGATCTCACCCGACTGAAATCCCGTCCCCGGCCCATCCGTGTTAACAATGAGTACCGGAGGGGTGGCCGAGTGGTTTAAGGCGCCTGTCTTGAAAACAGGAAGCCGCAAGGCTCGCGGGTTCGAATCCCGCCCCCTCCGCCAGCTTTTTCTTCAAGCGCTCGATGCACGGTTGCGTCATGGACGAAGCCATCGATTCTTCTGCCGAACCGGATCCGGCGGAGCGCAGTGCGCTCAATCGTCTCTTTTACCGCAACCGACGTCCAACATGGCTCGGTCATTGGGTAAGCCAGTTCTTCTGCTGGGGGGCTCGCCTTGGCGTAACGCCCCGGACCTGGGTGTCTCTAGAAGTCCGCGATCGCGAGTCGGGCCAAATTCGTGCCGATGCTGTCGTGCTGGCGACGGTTTCCGGTCGACGCCATGTCGTCTCGATGTTCGGTACGATCTCTGACTGGGTTCTCAACCTCGAAGCTTCGCATGGGGACGCAGTCGTGTACCACGGACACCCGGTTCGTGTGCGACTCGTGTTGGTGTCACCAGAGAATCGCGCACCCATTCTGCAAGAGTACGTTCGCGTCGCATCGAGCGGCCGGAAGCATTTCCCCCTACCCGTCGGAGCGCCGCTTTCCGATTTTGCTGCAATCGCTGCCCGGTATCCCGTCTATCGCATCGAATCGCCAGGTTGACAGGCTTCCCCGTTGCAAGTGGAGTAGGCATGACACATGCGGTCTCGGTGCCGTATGACCATCGGAACTAGGTCGCGTTCCGCGTCGCGTTAGACGTCACGGAGCCCGCCATGGAGACTAGTTGTGTGTAGAAACATCAAGACGCTCTTCAATTTCGAGCCGCCGGCGACGGACGACGAGATTCATGCATCCGCGCTTCAGTTCGTACGCAAACTGAGCGGCTTCAACAAACCGTCAAGAGCTAATGAGGCGGCGTTTGACTTGGCGGTAGAGCAGGTGAGCGACGCCGCGCGGACGCTCATTCACTCGCTCGCGACATCGGCGCCACCTAGGGATCGTGACCTGGTGAGGGCGAAAGCCATGGCTGAGGCCGCCAAACGCTTTGGACACAATGACCGTGGCGCATAAGGAGGCGCCTCCGCTTGAACATGTCGCAAGCGGCGCGCGGGTACGCCCCGCGCGTTACGCTGGTCGTTAGGTTCAGAGAGCGCTCATGGGCAAAGGTCGGCTCGAAGCATTCAGCGATGGCGTCCTGGCGATCATCATCACTATCATGGTGCTGGAGCTGAAGGTTCCACGCGGTGCCGACGCTGAGGCGGTCAAGCCGCTGATCCCCAGCTTCCTGTCTTACGTTCTCAGTTTTGTCTACGTTGGCATCTACTGGAACAATCACCACCACATGCTTCACGCCACAAAGCGTGTCTCGGGACGCGTTCTTTGGGCCAATCTCAACCTACTGTTCTGGTTGTCGCTCTTTCCCTTCGCCACCGGGTGGATGGGCGAGAACCACTTCGCGGCACTGCCATCAGCTGCCTACGGGTTCGTCCTGCTAATGGCAGCACTCTCGTACTACGCTCTCCAGCAGAGCATCATCGCGGCCGATGGGCCGAGCTCCGTACTAAGGCGCGCAGTGGGAAAGGACTGGAAGGGCAAAGCGTCGCCTTTCTTCTATGTCGCCGCCATGGTGGCGGCTTTTTGGGCCCATTGGCTCGCGCAAGCCATCTATGTTCTCGTTGCGCTCATATGGCTCGTGCCAGATCGGAGAATCGAGCGTGCCATCAACACTGAAACCTAACCCCTCCGTCAGGCGGTAGCGGGCCAGAGAAGACATGGAGCAGATCCGATCGAAACGACGAAGTCGCTTGGCCATCAGCGTTCTCGGTGTGGCAGGCATCACTCTCTTGTACGGCCGGATCAGCTATCGAGATCGGTCGATGCCGATTCCGAACAACTCTCGGCCGCCCGATATGTCCTCCGTCGTCGCGGCAGCGCGCCGACTCCTCGGCACCCTTTACGACCCACTGCAAGGTCGCCTCGACAACGTTGGTGGCCGGCTCGGGTTTGTCGTCTGCACCGATGTCCCGGTGCTCGCGTATGGGAAGGCTGGGTTTTCGTTCCGTCAGGCGCTCGCCGAGGATTACGCTATCGAGCCCAAGCCCTACGGGAACGAACCTGGAAACAACCCGTCCAGTCCATTCTTTGAACGTCGGGCGAGGAATCTCTACACCTATTGCCGGAATCGCGGATGCCTCCACGGGGCTGCGGAGACGCCGCAGGTCGGCGACCTTTTGTTCTACCGTGCTCCCCGCTCAGCCATGATCATGCACGTGACACTCGTCACCACAGTCACGCCAAATGGCCAGTATCGCGTGGTCGAGGCCGCGCCGGATCGCATCTTGACCGGCGAACGTGATGGGCGCTCCGTTCTCCAGCGGCGACTCGAGCTCGTGGGAATCGGGCGTGTAGCCGATTGCGGCTCTGTGGCAGGATCGAGGCAGCTCGACCGGCTCACTAACGGCGTGCTCGCGTTAGTCCTGCCGTCGCTATGAAGAGACTCCTGGGACCCGTTGTCGCTGCACCGCTCGTGATTCTCTTCGTCGCGCCTGTCGCCCACGCCGCGCCGCAGGTGTGCGATCTCTCGGTGCGCGCCGACATGAAATCGGGAATCGTATGGGTCGTTTGGAATGGAGGGACGCCGCCTTACGTCGTCGTGCGGAGCAACCAAGCGGCGCTCTCCGAACAGAGCGACGTCCGGATCGTAGAGTCAAGGCTGACTTCGAGAGCGCTCGGCATTCCCGAACGCCTCTCCGACCGTTACCCGTACTGGTACCAGGTGTATGACGCGAGTGCTGTCCCTGAGGCGATCAGCGTGAAACCGGCCCGATTCAAGAAGGGCCAAGTAGTCGCGTTGCGCGGCTTCGGCTTTGCCAAGGACTGCGCACTGAACCGGGTGACCGTGGCCGGGTTGCCAGCCGAGGAAGTCAGCGGCTGCTCGCAGCACGGTCTCAAGTTCCGGGCGCCTGCGGACGCGGATGCGTCGGGGATCGCGATCCATGGGCCGTCGGGCGACGGCGGGGCCGGCGACCAACAGCGCTGCAACGGCGTAATCAGGCGACCGCAGACATGGCGGTCGGCTGCAACGTCTGTCAGATAGGTGCGGGGCGATTGAGCACGTCGCGTTGACGCCCCGACCCCCTGCGATACAATCCCGCGCTTCACGGCACGCCAGGACGGGGAGGGAGCTCCTCCGCGATCCCACGGTCGAGGCGACGGTGAGGTGCCGGAGTGGCTGAACGGGACGGTTTGCTAAACCGTTGAACGGGCTTAAACTCGTTCCGAGGGTTCGAATCCCTCCCTCACCGCCATTTGCCTCGACCGCCACGGCACCGTGACGGGGCCGACGCGATGGAATCATCCGAAGCCAAACCGGAAGCCGCCTACCGGGACTTCATCCGCCAGATCGTCGACGAGGACAACCGGACGGGGAAGCACGGGGGCAAGGTCGTCACCCGCTTTCCGCCGGAGCCGAACGGATACCTCCACATCGGCCACGCCAAGTCTATCTGCCTGAACTTCGGCATCGCGCGGGATTACGCGGGCCTCTGCAACCTGCGCTTCGACGACACCAATCCCGCCAAGGAAGAGGTCGAGTACGTCGAGTCGATCATCGCGGACGTGCGGTGGCTCGGCTTCGACTGGGACGACCGGCTCTACTACGCCTCCGACTACTTCGACAAGCTTCACGCCCACGCGGTCTCGCTGATCGAGCGGGGCCTCGCGTACGTCGACGAGCTGTCATCCGACGCGATCCGCGCGCACCGCGGGACGCTCACCGAGGCGGGACGCAACAGCCCGTACCGCGACCGCCCCGTCGCCGAGAGCCTGGCGCTGTTCGAGAAGATGAGGAAGGGCGAGCTCGAGGAAGGGTCGTGCGTGCTGCGCGCGAAGATCGACATGTCCTCGCCGAACATCAACATGCGCGACCCGGCGCTCTACCGGATCAAGAAGGCGCCGCACCACCGGACCGGCGACAAGTGGGTCATCTACCCGATGTACGACTACGCGCATCCTCTCTCCGATGCGTTCGAGGGGATCACGCACTCGATCTGCACGCTCGAGTTCGAGGACCATCGGCCGTTCTACGACTGGACGATCGAGAACTGCCCGACGGGAGCGAACCCGCAGCAGATCGAGTTCGCCCGGTTGAACCTGACCTACACGGTCCTGAGCAAGAGGAAGCTGCTGCTCCTCGTGCAGGAGGGGCACGTCAGCGGATGGGACGACCCGCGGATGCCGACGCTCTCCGCGATGCGCCGGCGCGGCTATACGCCGGAGGCGATCCGGGCCTTCTGCGACCGGATCGGCGTCGCCAAGCGCGACAGCATCGTCGACGTGGCCTTGCTCGAGCACGCCGTGCGCGACGATCTGAACCGCCGCGCGCCGCGGACGATGGGCGTGCTGCGCCCCGCCAAGCTCGTGATCACGAACTACCCCGCCGGCCAGGTCGAGGAGGTCGAGGTCCAGGTCAACCCCGAGGATCCCGGCACCGGGATGCGCAAGGTCCCCTTCTCGCGCGAGCTGTGGATCGAATCGGACGACGCGCGCGAAGTGCCCCCGCCGAAGTATCACCGGCTGTTTCCCGGGAACGAGGTCCGCCTGCGCGGCGCGTACTTCGTGCGCTGCACCTCGGTCAAGACCGATGCGTCCGGGAACGTCGTCGAGGTCGAGGCGACCTACGATCCCGCGACGCGCGGCGGGAACGCCGCCGACGGCCGCAAGGTCAAGGGGACGATCCACTGGATCTCGGCGGCGCACTCGGTCCCGGCGTCCGTGCGGCTCTACGAGCCCTTGTTCACGAAGGAAAACCCGAACGACGAGAGCGACGGGGCCGACTGGCGGACGATGCTGAACAAGCACTCGCTCGAGACGCTCGAGGGGTGCCGCGTCGATCGGGCCACGGCGGATCTTCCCGCCGGGAGCGTCGTGCAGTTCGAGCGTCTCGGGTACTTCTGCAAGGACCCCGACTCGAAGCCGGGGGCGCCGGTGTTCAATCGCACGATCACGTTGAAGGACACCTGGGCCAAGATCGAGAAGAAGGGCGCGTGACCCCGCGCGTTCGATTCGCCCCCTCGCCGACCGGCTTCCTCCACGTCGGCGGCGCGCGGACGGCGATCTTCAACTGGCTCTACGCGCGCCGGAACGGCGGGACGTTCATCCTCCGCATCGAGGACACCGACGAGGCGCGCAGCTCCGACGAGGTCGTGCGCGCGATCCTCGACGGCATGGCGTGGCTCGGCATGGCGCCCGACGAGGGGCCGTTCTTCCAGACGGCGAACCGCGCGCAGCACGTCGCTGATGCGCAACGCTTGCTCTCCGAGGGGAAGGCGTATCGCTGCTTCTGCCATCCCGAGATGCTCCGCGCCGAGCGCGAGGCAGCCGAGAAGGCCGGCGGAGGGTATGTGTACCCGCGCCGGTGTCTGGGCTTGTCGAAGGACGAGTGGTCGCGCCGGGTGGCTTCGGGGGAACGATTCGCCGTGCGCTTGCTCGTGCCTCCCGGGGTCACGTCGTGGGACGACGGCGTCCACGGTGCCACCTCGTTTCCGAACGAGGTGATCGAAGACCTCATCCTGCTGCGGTCGGACGGGACGCCGGTCTACAATCTCTCGGTCGTCTCGGACGACGTCGCGATGCGGATCACGCACGTGATCCGCGGCGACGACCACATCTCGAACACGCCGAAGCAGATCCTCCTCTACCAGGCCCTCGGCGTGCCGCCGCCCCGCTTCGCGCACCTCCCGCTGATCCTCGGCACCGACAAGAAGCGCCTCTCGAAGCGCCACGGCGCGACATCCGTGCTCGATTACCGCGACGCCGGCTTTCTTCCGGACGCGATGTTCAACTTCCTCGCCCTGCTCGGCTGGAACCCCGGGGACGAGCGCGTGAAGATGACGCACGACGAGCTGATCGCCTCGTTCGACCTGTCGGGGGTCGGGACCTCGGGCGCCGTCTTCGACCTCACGAAGCTCGAGTGGCTGAACGGGCAGTACATCACCGAGATGGACGCCGATACGTTCGCCGCCGCCGCGCGCGACGTCCTCCGGAACGACGGGCTCTGGGACGGCGCGTACGACCGATCGCGGCGCGAGTGGTTTCTCGCGGTGCTCTCGCTCGTGAAGCCCCGCGTCCGGACCCTCGCCGCGATCACGGACGAGGGGCGCTTCTTCTTCGACCCCTCGGATGCGTTCGACTACCCGCCCGAGGCGGTCGCGAAGCATCTCAAGGGGGAGGCGTTCCCCCGCGGCTTGACCGCGGCGTGCGAGACGCTCGAAGGACTTCCCGACTGGACCGCCGCCGCGATCGAGCCTGTGATCCGCGATCTCGCCGCGTCGCTCGGCCTCTCCGCCGGCGCGCTCATCCATCCGATCCGCCTCGCCGTCACGGGCCGCACGGCGAGCCCGGGCCTCTTCGAGGTGCTCGAGCTTCTCGGCCGCGAGCGCGCGCTGCGCCGCATGCGGCGGCTCCTGGAGCGCTTCTCGGGGACTTTGATATAGTCTCGCGTTCGTTCCGGTCCGATACTGGGGAGTCGTCCAATGGTAGGACATGCGGCTCTGGACCGTAGAATCGGGGTTCGAATCCCTGCTCCCCAGCCACACGCGACCGGCGCGCCCCGCCTGACCTGACGGCGCTCCATGAAAGCGATGCTGCTCGAGCGCCAGGGCCCCGTCTCCGGCTCGCCGCTCGCTCCGCGCGAAGTCCCGGAGCCGGTCCCCGGTGCCGGCGAGATTCTCGTCCGCGTCTCCGTCTGCGGCGTCTGCCGCACCGACCTGCACGTGATCGAGGGGGACCTCCCGCTCCACCGGTCTCCGCTGATCCCCGGACACCAGGTCGTCGGCCGCGTCGAAGCGCTCGGGCCGGCGGCGGCGCGCTTCGCGATCGGCGACCGCGTCGGCATCGCGTGGCTCCGGCACACCTGCGGGAGCTGCGCCTTCTGCCGGTCCGGGGCGGAGAACCTGTGCGAGGCGTCCCGGTACACCGGGTGGGACGAGAACGGCGGGTACGCCGACCTCGCGGTCGTCCCCGAGGCATACGCGTACGCGGTGCCCGCCGCGTTCTCGGACGCCGACGCCGCGCCGCTGCTGTGCGCCGGGATCGTCGGGTACCGCGCCCTGCGGCGGAGCCGCGTCCTCCCCGGAGAGAGGCTCGGCCTCTACGGCTTCGGGTCGTCCGCGCACGTGATCGCGCAGATCGCGGCGCACCGCGGGTGCGAGATCTACGTCGCCACGCGCGGGGCCAGGCACCGGACGCTCGCGGAGGAGCTCGGGGCGCGCTGGGTGGGCGACGCCCACGAGACGCCGCCCGTGCCGCTCGACGCCGCGATCGTCTTCGCCCCCGCCGGGGAGATCGTGCCGGCGGCGCTGCGCGCCCTGCGCAAGGGGGGCACCGTCTCGCTGGCCGGGATCCACATGAGCGACGTGCCCGCGATGGACTACGCCTCGTGCCTGTTCCACGAGAAGACGCTCACGAGCGTGGAGTCGAACACGCGCGCCGACGGCGAGGACCTGTTGCGCGAGGCCGCCGCCGTCCCGGTCCGGCCGCGGACCACCACGGTCCCGCTCGCGGAGGCGAACGAGGCGCTGCAAGCGGTGGCCGGGGACGCCGCGAGGGGCTCGCTGGTCCTCGTTCCCTGAGCACTTGCTGGTATCCTTCCGCGACGTGGCCGAGGAACGCTCATGAAACCGACGGCGCTGGTCACCGGTGCCTCCGGGGAGATGGGACATCTCCTGCTCCCGGCGCTCGCGAAGGCCGGATACGCGCTCGTCGCCGTCGATCTCCAGCCTCTCCCGCCGGAGATCGCCGCGCTGTGCGATAGCGCCGAGATCGGCAGCGTCGTCGACGCGCCCCTCGTCGGGAGGTTGTTCCGGGAGCGCCCTCCCGACGCGGTGTTCCATCTCGCGGCCCTGCTGTCCTCGAAGGCCGAGCGCGATCCCGACCTCGCCCAGGAAGTCAACGTCACGGCCACGCTCAACCTGTTCCGCCTCTGCCGCGAGCGCGCGCGGGAGTCCGGACGCAGCGTGCGGTTCTTGTTTCCGAGCTCGATCGCGGTCTACGGCCTCCCGGATGCCGCCTCGAAGGAGCGCGCGGGGGCGGTACGCGAGGACGAGTGGAACCGCCCCGCGGGGATCTACGGCTGCAACAAGCTCTACGGCGAGATGATCGGGTCGTACTTCGCCGCGCGCACGGTCAAGGACCGCACCCCCGGTCTCGACTTCCGCGCGATCCGCTTTCCCGGCCTGATCAGCGCCGAAACACTCCCCTCGGGGGGCACGAGCGACTACGCGCCCGAGATGATCCACGCCGCCGCCCAGGGAAAGCCGTACGCCTGCTTCGTCGGCGCGGGGACGCGGATGCCGTTCATGACGATGCCGGACGCGATCGAGGCGATCCTGCGGCTGGTCGCGGCGGAGTCGGAGCGCCTGACCACGCGCGTCTACAACATCGGGGCCTTCTCCCCCACCGCCGCAGAAATCCGCGACGCCGTCCGGGTCCACTTCTCCGACGCGGCGATCACGTTCGAGCCGGTCGCCTGGCGGCAGGCGATCGTGGATTCCTGGCCCGCGGACGTCGACGACGCGCGCGCCCGCGCCGACTGGGGGCACGCCCCCCGGCACCGGCTCGCCGAGGCGCTTTCGGACTATCTGGTCCCGGCGCTGCTCCGGAGGTATCGCGACCGCGTCGCCCCCTGACCTTCGTTTTTGGAACTCCCGCTATAATCGCCCGCGATCCGGCACGGGAACCCGCCGAGGAGGATGGAATGGCCAAGTCGAAGAAGAAGGCGCCCGCGCGCCCGGCAGCGAAGCTCAAGAAGAAGAAGAAAGCGGTCGCGAAGGTGTCCGCGCGGCCTTCGAAGCGCAAGGCCGCGGCGAAGCGCGCCGCTCCGAAGCGTGCCACCGCGAAGCGCGCGACCGCGAAGCGCGCGACCGCGAAGAAGACCTCGACGGCGAAGCGAACCGCGACCGCGTCGAAGTCTCGTGCCGTCGCGGCACCCGCGCGCGAGGGGATCGCCCCCGGGACGATCCGTCGCCCCGCCGCGATCGAGGTGAAGCTGGCGATCGCCAAGCCGTCCTCACTGCGGATCGACCGCCCGGAGCGCCGCGAGATCGCGATGCCCGTCCCGATGACGCTCTCGGGCCCGATCGCGCCGATCGCGATGCGCGCGCCGGTCATCGAGCGGAGCCTCCCGCCGCACGACCGCGAGGAGTGACCGTCCCGGGACGGGCCCGGCCGCACGGTCTCCGAGCGACGACGCGATGCGCCGGCCGAACGTCTTCATCCGGACCGCGTTCCAGCTCTCGCGGCTGACGCTCCGTCCGCTCTGCCGGGGCGTGTGGGGGCTCGAGGTGAGCGGCCGCGAGCACATCCCCGCCGGCGGCCCGCTCATCGTCTGCGCCAATCACGCGTCGCTGCTGGACGCGTTCGTCGTGATCGCGGCGGTCGACGTCCCGATCCGCTTCGTGATCACGTGGGACTTCTACGGCCCCCTGGCCTGGCGGTGGATCTTCTGGGCGTGCGCCACGATCCCGATCGGCGGCGGCGCCAGCCTCAGGCGGACCGTCGATCGCGTCAACGGCGTCCTGGAGGACGACGGGATCGTCGGCGTGTTCCCCGAGGGACGAATCTCCCTGAACGGCGCCCTTCAGCCGTTCCAGCACGGCGTCGCGCGCCTCGCCTTGCGCGCCGGGGCGCCGATCCTTCCCGTGTACATCGACGGTTCGTTCGAGGCGATGCCGCGCTGGGCGCGCTGGCCGCGGCGCAAGCCGATCCGGGTGCGCGTCGGTCCCGTGCTCCCGGTCCCCGCGGAAGGGCCGGCCTCGGCGTCCGAGGCGCGCGCTCTCACCGTCCGTCTCGAGGAGGCGATCCGCTCCCTCGTCTAGGCGTGTGTCGGCGTCGTGGACCTGGCGACCTGTGCGAGCACGCGCCGGACGTTGTCCACGTCGAGCGGCTTCGCGAGGATCCGGTTCGGGATCCCTTCCAGGAACTCGAGGCTCTCGCGGCGGACCAGGTCTCCGGTCGCGAAGACGAACCGGCGGAGCAACGAGGGCTTCTCGTCCGCCACCCGCTCGTAGAGCGCGCGGCCGTCGAGGTTGGGCATCCTCAGGTCGGCGACGATCAGGTCGAAGTCCGACTCGAGGATGCGTTGCCAGGCCTCTTCCCCGTCCCGCGCGAGCGTCACCGTCGCCCCGTCCTGCTCCAGCAGGCGCGAGAACAGGTCGAGGACCAGCGGCTCGTCCTCGGCGACGAGCACGCGCCGTCCGGCGAGCGGGCGGGATTCGACCACGGCCGGCGCCTGTGCTTCCGCGGTGGCGCAGGCCGCCGCGCGTGGGAGGTGCACCGCGAAGCGGGCGCCGCCGCCGGGCCGGTCCGCGCGCAGCTCGATCCGGCCGCCGTGCTCCTGAACGATCCCGTACGACACCGAAAGACCGAGGCCGGTTCCCTGCCCCGCCTCCTTCGTCGTGAAGAACGGATCGAAGACGCGGTGCCTCAGCTCGAGCGGCACGCCCGGACCGTCGTCCTCGACCTCGAGCACGACCTCGTCGCGAGCGCTGCGGGTGCGAACGACGATGCGCCCCGGCCGATGAGCCGCGGCGATCGCCTGCTCGGCGTTGTTGACGAGATTGAGCACGACCTGCTCGAGCTGGTGGAAGTCGAAGCAGGCCGGAGGAAGCGCCTCGGCGAGCTCTAGGATCGCCTCGACCTTGGACGCCCGGAGCTGGTAGGTCTTGAGGTCGATCACCTTCCGCACTACCGCGTTCAGGTCGTTCGCCTTCTTCTCCGCCGGGTGCTTGCGGGCGAAGGAGAGGAGGTTGAGCACGATCTTCTGGCAGCGCCGCGCCGAGTCCACGATGCGGCCGAGGTCGCGCTCGATCGCGTCGCGGTTCGGGTCGGAGTGGAGGAGCTGAGCGTACCCGAGCACGGCGGAGAGCGGGTTGTTCAGCTCGTGCGCGACGCCGGCGACGACCTCCCCCAGGCTCGACAGGCGCTCCGCCTGCGCGAGCGAGCGCTCGGCGCGGCGCAGGTCGGTGACGTCCTGGCCCAGCAGCACGTGCCCGGCGGGCGCTCCCTGATCGTCGGCCAGGGGGGCCGTGAGTAGGTGGATCTCCGCCTCGCGGTGGTCGGGGCGCGCGAGCAGGAGAGCGGCGCCCCTGCGCCCCGCGTCGACGTGCGCCGCGGCCTGCGGAAAGACCTCGTCCAGAGAGCGGCCCAGCGCCTCGGGGGCGAATCGCCCCGTGAGGTCCTCGGCCGCGCGGTTGAACTCGGTGATCCGTCCCGCCGCGTCGGTCGCCACGATCACCTCGGGCGTGCCGTCGAGCACGCGGCGGAGCTTCTCGCCGGTCGCCCGGTGGAGCGCCCCCTCACGCTCGACGTCGCGGAACAGGAGTGCGTTCTTGAGCGCGTTGGCCGAGGCGGCGGCCGCCACGCGGCAGAACCGCAGCTCGCGCTCGGTGAAGGGCACGTCCCGGGTCGCGCGGAGGAAGAGCGTGCCGAGCACCTCGCGTCCGAACACCAGGGGAATGACGAGCAGCGAGCGGTAGCCGCACGCAAGCAGGACCTCGCGCACCGGCTCGAGGAGCGGGTCGCTCTCCACGTTCTCGACGAACACCGGCTCGCGCGTCGAGACCGCCCGCCGGATCTCCGGGTACTTGTCGAGGTCGACGGCGAGCATGTCCGCTTCCGGGTTGTCGCTCGCCGCCAGCACGAAGCAGCGGCGCGACGCCTCGTCGATCAGGACGATCGAGCAGCGCTGCGCGCCGACGTGCTCCCCCACGCGGTTGACGATGAGGCTCATCACCTTGCGGACGTCGAGGGTCCCCGCGACCGCCTCGGTGACGTCGAGGATCGCGCGCAGCTCGCGGCGCTCGCGGCGGCCCGCGTCGCGCCCCTTGCGACCCCCGCTGGCGCGGCCGAGCAGGAACGCGGTGGCGACCGCGACGGCGAACAGCCCGCAAACGACCATCGCTGGCAACGCGAGACTCATCCACCCTCGTACGGTGCCACCACCCGGTGGGGGTTCCGGGGGTGCACGCGGCCCTTGTGCCGGGCGGACCGCCCGACCTGGCGAATATAGGGTTTCGGTAAGCCCGGGCAACCGGGGAGCGGACCGGATCCCTCCGGCCGCGGAGGTTGCCTTGACACCCCCCATTGGGCCGCTAAAATCCGCGACGGCGCTATCGTCTAGGGGTCAGGACGGGTGGTTCTCAGCCATCAAACCGGGGTTCGAATCCCCGTAGCGCTACCACTCCTCCAAGTCGCCGCCCGCGCAACTCACTCGGGAGTCGTGTCGCAGGGTACGATGTCGAGCGTGGCCGGGAATCGAGTCTCGGGGCTCAGGCGCTGGAGGATGCTCAGGACGTTCCGCCGGATGTCGTCGACCCGGTCGGAGGTGACGCGCTCCTCGATGACCTTGCCGACGTACTCCTCCTCGCCGAGGCGGCAGATCGTGAGAAACGTCGTGTTGTCGCGCGAAACGTACTTTTTTTCGGTTTCGGGGATCGTCTCCAGGCGCCGCCGGAGCTGGCTGTCCATCTTCATCCCGACGAAGAGGGCTTGCGTGCCTACGAGCCTCAACCGATCCTCCATCTCCCGCCAGGCCGACTCGGCCTCAAGTTTGCATGTGAACCTTGGAAAGTCAAGCCGGAGCCCCGACGGAGGGCGGTCGTGAGCCGACGGATTCTCTTCGTTTCCGACGATGTTTTCTTCTGGGCCCGCGTTCAGGCGGCGGCCCGCGCTGCCGGCTCCGACGCGCGGCGCGTCGGGGACGAGGCGGGTCTCGCGGCGGCCGTCGCGGAAGGGGACGTGAGCCGCGTCCTGTTCGATCTCGGCGTCCGCGCCGTCGATCCGGGCGCCTGCGCGGTGCGCTTCAAGGCGGTGTCCCCGTCCCCGGAGCTCGTCGCGTTCGGATCCCACGTCGACGAGGCGGCGCTATCGGCCGCGCGCGCCGCGGGGTTCGACCGGGTGATGCCGAACTCCCGATTCCAGAAGGAGCTTCCTGACCTCGTCCGCTGAATCAGGCCGCGGGCTCGCCGCCGATCACGCCGAGCAGATCCTCGGTCTTCGCGCGCATCAGGGCCGCATCCCCGCGCGATTCGACGTTGAGCCGGAGCAGCGGCTCCGTATTCGAGGATCGCAGGTTGAACCGCCAGCTCTCGAACTCCATCCCCACCCCGTCGGTCTCGTCGACGCGCAGGGCGGAGGGGGCGTACGTCGCGCGGACCTTGGCGATCGCGGCACCCGCGTCGGGAACGCGCCGGTTGATCTCGCCGCTCGCGGGGAAGCGCCGCATCGCCTCGCCGACGAGAGCGGAGAGAGGCTTCCCGGAGGCGCCCATCATCGCGATCACGAGAAGCCACGGGATCATGCCGCTGTCGCAGTAGGAGAACTCGCGGAAGAAGTGGTGCGCGGACATCTCCCCGCCGTAGGCCGCGTCCACCTTCCGCATGACCTCCTTCATGAAGGCATGCCCCGACTTGCTCTGCACCGGGATGCCGCTGTTCTCGCGGACGGTCTCGATCGTGTTCCACGTCAGGCGCGGGTCGTGGACGATCTTCGCCCCCGGGTGCCGCTTGAGGACCTGCGCCGCGAGCAGGCCGACGATGTAGTACCCCTCGATGAACCCCCCCGCCTCGTCGAACAGGAAGCAGCGGTCGAAGTCCCCGTCCCACGCGATGCCGCAGTCGGCGTGCGCCGAGACGACGGCCCGGGCGGTGTCCGCGCGCTTTTCGGGAAGGAGCGGGTTCGGGATCCCGTTCGGGAAGCGCCCATCCGGCTCGTGGTGGACCTTGACGAACCGGAGCGGCAGATGCGGCGCCAGCGCCTCGACGACCACGCCCGCGCCGCCGTTTCCCGGATTCGACACCACGGTCAGCGGGGAAAGCTTCGCCGCGTCCACGTACCCGAGCAGGTGCTTCACGTACGCGTCGAGCAGGTCGGCCCGCTCGGTCGTGCCGCGGCGCGCCCCGGTTGCGAAATTGCCGGCGATGGTCAGTTGCTCGATCTCGGCGAGCCCGGTGTCCGCGCTGATCGGGCGAGCCTGCTCGCGCACCAGCTTCAGCCCGTTGTAGTCCGCCGGGTTGTGGCTGGCCGTCACCATCACGCCGCCGTCGAGGCCGAGGTGGAAGACCGCGAAGTAGACCTGCTCGGTTCCGCAGCGGCCGATGTCGACGACGTCGACCCCCGCGTCCATGAGGCCCTCGCGGACGCTCGCGGCGAACTCGGGGCTCGACAGTCGGATGTCGTACCCGACCGCGACGCGCCTGGGCTTCAGCCACGCCGCGTACGCCCGGGCGATCGCGTACGCGCGCGCCGCGTCGATCTCGGCCGGGATGCGTCCTCTGATGTCGTACGCCTTGAAGCAGGCGAGGCGCTCGGTCGCGCTCATGGCGGGGTCTCCCGTGGCGGAATCGCCAGGATAACACTGCTATCGTGACCCCGGAGGCACGTCATGGCGGACACGAAGACCAGGGTCGAGCGGGACACGATGGGGACCATGGAGGTGCCCGCCGAGGCGTACTACGGCGCCTCGACGCAGCGGGCGGTGATCAACTTCCCGGTGTCCGGCATCCGGCTGCCGCGCCGCTTCATCAAGGCGCTCGGCCTCCTCAAGGGAGGCGCGGCGCAGGTCAATCGCGACCTCGGGCTCCTCCCGGCGGACCACGCCGGGCCGATCGCCGCCGCCGCGCGCGAGGTCGCCGACGGCGCGCTCGACGCGCACTTCCCGCTCGACGTGTTCCAGACCGGCTCCGGGACCTCGACGAACATGAACGCCAACGAGGTGATCGCGAACCGCGCGGCCGAGCTGATGGGGATGCCGCGGGGCTCGCGCGGCAAGGTCCACCCGAACGATCACGTCAACCTCGGGCAATCCTCGAACGACGTCATCCCGACCGCCCTGCACCTCTCGTCGGCCCTCGCGATCCACGAGGTGCTGATCCCGGCCTGCGACCGGCTCGAGGGGGCGCTTCGCGAGAAGTCGAAGGAATTCTGGGGCGTCATCAAGACCGGCCGCACCCACCTCCAGGACGCGACTCCGATCCGCATGGGCCAGGTGTTCCTCGGATATGCCGGTCAGATGGAGAAGGCGAAGCGGCGCCTGGGAGCGGCGCTCGAGGAGCTCTCGGTCGTGCCCCTGGGCGGAACCGCGGTCGGCACCGGAATCAACACGCATCCCGAGTTCGCGCGCCGAGTGCTCGCGATCGTCGCCGAGCAGACGCGCCTTCCGCTGCGGGAGACCGACAACCACTTCCAGGCGCAGGCGACGATCGACGCGGTGGTCGAGGCCTCCGGATCGGTCCGGACCGTGTCGGTCAGCCTCGTGAAGATCGCGAACGACATCCGGCTGCTCGGCTCGGGGCCGCGCTGCGGGCTCGGGGAGCTCGCGTTGCCTGAGGTGCAGCCGGGAAGCTCGATCATGCCGGGGAAGGTCAATCCCGTGATCGCGGAGTCCCTGATCCAGGCCGCCTCGCAGGCGATCGCCGGCGACGTCGCCGTGCTCCAGGCGGGGTTGTGGAGCTTCTTCGAGCTCAACACGATGCTCCCGCTCGCCGCGCACAACTTCGTCTCGTCCGTCGAGATCCTGGGGGCGGCGACGAGGAACTTCGCCGATCGCTGCGTCGCCGGGATCGTCGCCACCGAGGCGGGACCCAAGCTGGTCGAGCAAGGCCTCGCGATCTGCACCGGGCTCGTCCCCTACATCGGGTACGACGCGTCGGCGGCGATCGCCAAGCAAGCGGCGAAGACCGGCCGCACCGTGCGCGAGGTCGCGCGCGAGACGACCTCGCTCACGCCGGAGCAGCTCGATGCCGCCCTCGACCCGTTCAAGATGACGGAGCCGGGCTGATCTCTACCCGGTGGTCGGCGGGAGGACGACGGTCTTCGGGCGCGACAGGCGCCACAAGAGCCAGATCGCCGCGGCCAGCAGCACGAACGGGAGCAGCGGGATGAGGATCGCGATGCCGACCACCGCGAGCCCCCCGAGAAGGGCCACTCCCCCGAGCACGAGGGCGACCAGGCCCGCGGCGAGTCCGAGCGTCAGCCGGACGCCCAGCACCGCGAGCTTGATCGGCAGCACCACGAGCCCCACCGCAAGGCGCAGGACCACGGCGAGGATCATGAGCGGGATCAGGAGAATCGCCCCGACGAGCAGCAGCACGGCCACCAGCGCGATCATGCGTCCCCCCAAACGCCCGGCATCCGGGCTCGCTAGAAGAATACGCGTACCGCCCCGCGGGGTTCCCACCCTCCCCGGACCCTATACTGGTGGGCCGGAGCGGACGTGACGGAAGGCCAGGACCGACATTCCCACGATCATTCCAACGCCACCCAAAAGCGGCTGATCCTCGTCCTGGCCCTCACGGTCGTCTACACGGCGGCCGAGGTCGCCGGTGGCATCCTCTCGAACAGCCTCGCGCTCCTGGCCGACGCCGGACACATGCTCACCGACGACTTGGCCCTGGCCTTGGCGGTCGTCGCGGCCTGGGTCGCACGCCGCCCTCCGGACGCGGGGCGCACGTACGGCTACCAGCGGGCGGAGATCCTCGCCGCGCTGGCCAACGGCGTCGCGCTGGTCGTCGTCTGCGGACTGATCCTCTGGCAGGCGATGGCCCGGCTCGCCGCGCCCCCCGAGGTCGCGACGGGGCTGATGGCGGTGATCGCCGCGGGCGGCCTCGTCGTCAATCTCATCGGTGCCCGGATCCTGTGGGACCACGCAGGGGGGTTGAACGCGCGCGGCGTGCTGCTGCACCTGATCGGCGACCTGCTCGGCTCGATCGGCGCGCTCGCCGCGGCGGGTGCGATGGCGGCGTTCGGGTGGCGGTGGGCGGATCCGGTGGCGAGCGTGTTCATCGGCGGCGTCATCGTGTTCAGCTCCGTGAGGCTGGTGCTCGACTCGATCCACGTGTTGATGGAGAGCGCCCCCGCGCATCTCGACGCCGCGGAGATCGCGAGCGCGCTGCGCGGCCTGACGGGCGTGATCGACGTCCACGATCTCCACCTCTGGACCCTCGGCGGCCGCACGCCCCTTCTCACCGCGCACCTCGTGGTCGACCACTCGGTGCGCGCGCACGACGTGCTTCGCCAGGCGACGCGGCACCTGCGCTCGCGATTCGGCGTGGAGCACGTGACGCTCCAGATCGAGCCGCCTGATTTCAACATCGTCGGCCTCGGCCCTCCGCCGGTTGACACCCACGCCCCCTCGCGGTAGATCCAACGAGACCCGGCGGGACGGGGATGGAGCCGGCCCGCGGGCGGAGGACCGCCTGGTGACGCACCACCCGGCATGGCTTCGGCTGCTCGCGGCGGCGGTTCTCGCCGTCGCTCCCGCGGCGGCCCAGAACGCCCCCCCGCACCCCGACGCGAAGATCGCCCCGTGGCTCCTGACGCGGCTTTCGTCGGGACCGGACGGGTTCATCGTGCTCTTCGACGACTCCCGCTCGATCGGGCCGGTCCTCGCCGGGACCGCGGCGGCACCCGACCGGCGCGCGGCCGTCTACCGGGTACTCGCCGGGCGCGCGCGCGCCCTCCAGGCGAGCGTGCGGGCGGAGCTCGACGCCCGGGGCATCCGGTACCGTCCCCTGTACATCGTCGACGGGCTCGCGCTCAGGGGCGGCCTCGATCTCGCGCGAGCGCTCGCCGGCCGCCCCGAGGTCGTCCGGATCGTGGGCGATCCGGTCGTGCGCGGTCTCGACGCCGACCTGCTCTCCCCGCCGGCCGCTCCCGATTCGGGGCCGGAGTGGGGGATCGTCAAGATCGACGCGGACAAGGTCTGGAGCCTCGACGGCAATCATGGCGAGGGGATCGTCGTCGCCTCAGCCGACACCGGCGTCGAGTGGACGCACCCGGCGCTCCAGTCGAAGTACCGCGGGTGGAACGGGACGTCCGCGAGCCACGATTTCAACTGGTTCGACGCGATCCAGGATCTCGCCGAGCCGCTCGACGACAACAATCACGGCACGCACACGACCGGGACGATGGTCGGGGACGACGGAGCCGGAAACCAGATCGGCGTGGCGCCGGGAGCGAAGTGGATCGCCTGCCGGAACATGGACCACGGGAACGGCCAGCCTTCGACCTACATCGCGTGCAACCAGTTCTTCCTCGCGCCGTATCCGCACGGCGGCTCTCCCGAAACCGACGGCGATCCGTCGAAGGCGCCGGACATCGTCAACAACTCCTGGTCCTGCCCGCCTTCGGAGGGGTGCGACGCCGAATCGCTGCTCGACAGCTTCAAGGCGCTCCAGGCCGCGGGCATCCTCGCCGTCGCCGCCGCCCAGAACAGCGGCCCCAGCTGCTCGACGGTGAGCGACCCGCCGGCGATCTACGGCGAGACGTTCGTCGCCGGGGCGGTCGACTCGACCAACCAGCTCGCCTCGTTCTCGTCCAAGGGCCCTGTGATCGCGGACGGGAGCAACCGCCTCCGACCCGACGTCGTCGCCCCGGGCGTGTCCGTGCGCTCGTCCATCAGGGGGGGCGGGTACAGCACGCTGTCCGGGACGAGCATGGCCAGCCCCCACGCCGCCGGGACCGTAGCACTCCTCTGGTCGGCGAATCCGGTCGTGCGGGGGCTCCTGGGCATCACCCGGTGCCTGATCGAGCAGTCCTCGCGCGGAAGCCTCGTCTTCCAGAGCACCCCGCAGACCTGCGGCGGCACCGACGGATCGGCCCATCCGAACAACCTCTGGGGATACGGGCTGATCGACGCCTACGACGCGATCCACCTCGGTCCCGATCCCGATGGGGACGGCATCGCGAGCGCGTGCGACTGTGCCCCCGGGGACGGTGGCGCCTACGACGTTCCGGGGGAAGTAGCGGGCGTGGCCTTCGGGTCGGACAAGGTCACGCTCTCCTGGACGTCGGAGGCGGCGGCCGCCGGATCGGGCACCGTCTACGACCGGGTCCGCGGAACCCTCGTGACGCTCCAGTCGACCGGCACGATCGCCGCGGCAATCTGCCTTGGCACCCCGACGACCGACACCTCGCTGGTCGATGCGCAGAACCCCAAGCCCGGAACAGCTGCGGCAGCGGCGGCTGGGGGAGCGACTCGAGCGGATCGCCCCGGTCCCACGGCTCATGCCCCTAGCTTGCGGACATTCCGCTTTTCCCTTTCTCTCGTGAATTGATTCCCGCGGCACGCTGCGGCGGCATGCGGCAGGGAATTGCCGCGCCGCCTCGCTCGACGTCGCTCGAATCAATTCACGAGAGGAACGGAAAAGCAGAATGTCCCCAAGCTGGTAGCCTGTTCCGCATGACCTGGAAGACGATCATCGAGCCGTTCCGGATCAAGACCGTCGAGCCGATCCGGCAGACGACGCGCGCGGAGCGCGAGGCGGCGCTTGCTGCGGCGCACTACAACCTGTTCCTCCTCCCGGCGCGCGACGTCCTGATCGACCTGCTCACCGATTCCGGAACCGGCGCGCTCTCCTCGGAGCAGTGGGCCGCGATGATGCGCGGCGACGAGTCGTACGCCGGCGCGGAATCCTTCTACCGCTTCCGCGACGCCGTGCTCGGAATCACGGGCTTCCCGCACATCCTGCCGACCCACCAGGGACGCGCGGCCGAGCGGATCCTGTTCGGCACTCTGGTCAAGCCCGGGGACATCGTCCCGAACAACACGCACTTCGACACCACCCGCGCCAACGTCGAGCACCGGGGGGGCACCGCCCTCGACCTGCCGATCGCGGAGGGACGGAAGCCCGACTCGCGGCATCCCTTCAAGGGGAACATGGACCTCGCGGCACTCGCGCGCGTGCTCGAGGAGAACCCCGGACGCGTGCCGGTCGTGATGGTCACGGTCACGAACAACTCCGGGGGAGGCCAGCCCGTCAGCCTCGAGAACCTGCGCGGCGTGTCGGCGCTGTGCCGCCGGCACGGCGTCCCGCTCTTCCTCGACGCCTGCCGGTTCGCGGAGAACGCCTGGTTCATCCGCACCCGCGAGCCGGGCCACGCGGGGCGCCCGCCCGCCGAGATCGCGCGCGAGGCGTTCGATTGCGCCGACGGCTGCACGATGAGCGCGAAGAAGGACGGGATGGTCAACATCGGGGGGTTCCTGGCCCTGCGCGACCCGGATCTCGCGCGGCGCTGCACCGACCTCCTGATCCTCACCGAGGGGTTCGTCACCTACGGCGGGCTCGCGGGGTACGACCTCGAAGCGCTCGCCGTCGGGCTTCGCGAAGTCCTCCACGAGGACTACCTCGAGTATCGGATCCGGTCGGTGGCCTACCTCGCGGAGCGGCTCGAGGCGGGGGGCGTCCCGATGCTCACGCCCCCGGGGGGCCACGCGCTCTACCTCGACGCGTTGCGATTCCTCCCGCACGTCCCGCAGTCGGAGTTCCCCGCGTGGGCGCTGTCCCTCGCCCTCTACCTCGAGGGCGGCATCCGGTCCGTCGAGATCGGCTCGGTGATGTTCGGCCGCCAGCCCGACGGGAGCGAGCGCCCCCCGGAGATGGAGCTCGTCCGCCTCGCGTTCCCGCGGCGCGTCTACACCCAGAGCCACGTCGACTACGTGGCCGAGGTGGTCCTCCACGTGAAAGCCTTGGCCTCGCGGATTCGCGGGGTGCGGATCGTCGAGGCGCCCCCCACGCTGCGGCACTTCTCCGCCAGGCTGGCCCCCGCGCACGGGGCGCTTGTCGCGACGGAGTGAGGCGCGGCGCCGATCAGAGGTCGAACGTCACGCCCTGCGCCAGCGGGAGGTCCTTCCCCCAGTTGAGCGTGTTGGTCTGGCGGCGCATGTAGGCCTTCCAGGCATCGGATCCCGACTCGCGCCCGCCACCGGTCTCCTTCTCCCCGCCGAACGCGCCGCCGATCTCCGCCCCGGAGGTCCCGATGTTGACGTTCGCGATCCCGCAGTCGCTGCCGCGGTGCGACAGGAACGTCTCGGCCGTGCTCAGGCGGTCGGTGAAGATCGCCGAGGACAGACCCTGCGGCACGTCGTTCTGGATCGCGATCGCCTCGTCGAGCGTATCGACCTCGTAGATGTAGAGGATCGGGGCGAAGGTCTCGTCCTTCGGCGTCACCATCTCCTTCGTGACGGCGACGAGCGTCGGCTCGACGTAATGGCCGGGGCGGTCGAGCGTCCCGCCGCCGTAGAGCACGCGCCCTCCTTCGCGCCGGACGCGATCGAGAGCCGTCATCATGTCCTCGACGGCGCCGCGGTCGATCAGCGGCCCCATCAGCGTCCCCGGCTCGAGCGGGTTTCCGATCCGGACCTGCGCGTAGGCCTTGCGCAGGGCCTCGACGATCGCGGGCGCGATGCCCTTCTGCAGGATCAGGCGCCGCGTGGTCGTGCAGCGCTGGCCCGCGGTCCCCACCGCGCCGAACAGGACCGCGCGGACCGCGAGGTCGACGTTCGCGTCGTCCATGACGACGATCGCGTTGTTCCCGCCGAGCTCGAGGAGCGTCCGTCCCAGCCGCTCGCCGACGACGACCGCGATCCTGCGGCCCATCCGGCAAGAGCCGGTCGCGGAGATCAGCGGGAGGCGGCGGTCGGCGAGCATCCGCTCCCCGACGTCCGCGCCGCGGCCGATGACGAGATTGAACACCCCCGAGAGGCCGTTTCGCTCCATCACGCGGTTGGCGATGTTCTGCACGGCGACCGCCGTGAGCGGCGTCTTCGACGACGGCTTCCAGATCATCGTGTCGCCGCACACCGCCGCGATCGCGGCGTTCCACGCCCACACCGCGACCGGGAAGTTGAACGCGGTGACGATCCCGACGACGCCGAGCGGGTGCCACTGCTCGTACATCCGGTGCTGCGGCCGCTCCGAGTGCATCGACAGGCCGTAGAGCTGGCGCGACAGGCCGACGGCGAAGTCGCAGATGTCGATCATCTCCTGGACCTCGCCCAGCCCCTCCGAGTGGATCTTCCCCGCCTCGAGCGAGACGAGGCGGCCGAGCGCCTCCTTGTGCGCGCGCAGCTCGTCGCCGAGATGCCGGACGATCTCGCCGCGCTTCGGCGCGGGCGTCATCCGCCAGGTCGAAAACGCCCGCTCGGCGGCGCGCACGACGGCCTCGTAGTCCTCCGCCGACGCCTGGAGGACGCGCCCGAGCGGCCGGCCCGACGCCGGGTCGATCGAGACCAGCTCCGTCCCGCGCGTCTCGAGCCACGCGCCGGTGCACGCCCCGCGGCTGATCGCGGACACTCCGAGCGTCGTGAGCGTGTCGTTCGTCGTCGCCGTCGTCATGGGCGTCCTCCGAGAGTTGAGCGAGGAAGGGTCTATGGTAGCAGCCGATGAGTCGCCCGGGCCGTCCTCGCGTGGTCATCGTCGGAGCGGGCTTTGGCGGCCTCGCCGCGTCCAAGGGGCTCTCGCGCGCGCCGGTGGACGTGCTGCTCCTCGACCGTCACAACTACCACCTGTTCCAGCCGCTGCTGTACCAGGTGTCGGTCGCGGCGCTGCCTCCCGGGGAGATCGCGTATCCGGTGCGTCCGATCTTCCGGAGGCAACGCAATCTCGAGTTCCGCGTCGCGGAGGTCAGCGGTATCGACGTCGCGCGGCGCGTCGTCCGGACCTCCGCCGGCGAGATCTCCTACGACCATCTCGTGCTCGCGAGCGGGGCGATCACGAACTTCTTCGGCCTCGACGACGTGGCCCGCCACGGGTTCGACCTCAAGGACCTCCCCGGGGCGCTCCGCCTGCGCAACCACGTCATCCGCCGGTTCGAGGAGGCGATCTCCACCGAGGATCCCGCGACGCGGCGCGCGCTCCTGACGATCGCGGTCGCCGGGGGTGGACCCACGGGCGTCGAGGTGGCGGGCGCCGTCTCGGAGCTGCTGCGGCGGGTGCTGCGCCGCGACTACCCGGCGCTGCCCGCCGGCGACGTTCGCGTCGTGCTGCTCGAGGGCGGCCCACGCGTGCTCGCCACGTTTCCCCCCGATCTGTCGCGCGCCGCGGCGGACAGCCTGGCCCGGCTGGGCGTCGAAGTGCGGTTCGGAGCGCTGGTCGAGGGGTACGACGGCCGGCGTATCCGCCTTCGCGGCGGGGAGACGATCGACGCGCGCACGCTCGTCTGGGCGGCGGGGGTGCGGGCCGGTCCCCTGGGTGCATCGCTCGGCGCTCCCCTCGGACGGGCCGGCCGGGTCACGGTCGAGCCCACGTTGCAGGTGCCGGGACATCCCGAGGTGTACGTGATCGGCGATGCCGCGGTCGTCCGCGCCGGCGACGGGGAGGTGCCCGCTTTGTCCCCGCCGGCGATCCAGATGGGAGAGTGCGCCGCGAGGAACATCGCGCGGGCGGTCGCCTCCGAGCCGCCCGTCCCCTTCGTCTACCACGATCCCGGGACGATGGCGACGATCGGCCGCTCCGCCGCGGTGTGCGCCATCGCCGGTTTCGAGTTCACGGGGTTCTTCGCGTGGCTCGTCTGGCTCTTCGTCCACCTGATGAAGCTCGTCGGTTTTCGCAACAAGATCGTCGTCTTCGTCGACTGGGCCTGGCAGTACGTCTTCTACCGGCCGGCGTCTCCGCTGATCGTCGAGGTGGATCGTCCGCCGGAGGGAACCGACTCTACACCGCAAAGAACTTGACGAATTCGCTCCCCGCGCGTAGATTCCGGGACGATGCCTCTCGCGAGCGAGCGCCCGTCCGCGGCGGAGCCCCCGGCGCGGATCCACGATCACGCGATGGAGAGCCTGCGCGTCATCCGGGACGCGATGGAGCGCGCGGGCTCGTTCACGGCGGTCCCCGGCCACGGCACGGTGCTCATCGGGCTGACCGCGCTCGTCGCCGCGGCGCTCGCGGCGCGCGCGCCGAGTGCCGGGGCGTGGCTTGCGATCTGGCTCGGGGAGGGCCTCGTCGCCGGCGCGATCTCGGTGACGTCGATCGTCCGGAAGTGCCGCCGCCTCGGCCTGCCGCTCGCCTCGGGCATCGTGCGGAAGTTCGCCCTCGCGTTTCTCCCCGCCCTGGCGGCGGGCGGGATCCTGACCGGTGTCCTCGCCCGGCAGTCGCTGGGCGCGATGCTCCCCGGCACGTGGCTGCTGCTCTACGGCGCGGCGGTCGCCGCGGCGGGCGCGCTGTCGGTGCGGATCGTCCCGCTGATGGGGCTGACCTTCATGCTGCTCGGCGTGGGAGCGCTCGCGCTCGCCCCGGCCCATCCCGATCTGTTCCTCGCGGCCGGGTTCGGCGGACTCCACGTGGTGTTCGGAATCCTCATCGCACGGAGGCACGGTGGCTAAGCGAAACGAAGCCCTCGATCACGCGCCCGCCCGGCGGGCGCCGGCCGCACCGGCCCGCCCGGCGGCCGTCCGGGTTCCCGAGCTCGACCGGGTCATCCACGAGCGGATCCGGCTCGCGGTGATCAGCGCGCTCGCGGTCAACGACGCGCTGACCTTCACCGAGCTCAAGGCGCTGCTCGACACGACCGACGGCAACCTCTCGGTCCACGCCCGCAAGCTCGAGGAGGCCGGGTACGTCGTGTGCGAGAAGGGATTCGCCGGGCGCGTCCCCCGAACCGTCTACCGCCTCACCGGCCCCGGCCGCCGCGCGCTCGAGAAGTACCTGACGCACATGGAGGCGATCATCCAGGCGACGCGGCGGGGCTGAGCGCCGATGACGCATGCCCCGCTTCTCGGTCCCGGTGGCGTGCCGCGCCACGTCGCGATCATCCTCGACGGCAATGGCCGCTGGGCCGAGCGCCGCGGGAGGCCGCGCTCGGCGGGGCACCGCGCGGGAGCTTCCGCCGTGCGGGTCGCGGTCGAGGCCGCGCGCGAGCTCGGCGTCCGCGTGCTGACGCTGTACGCCTTCTCCTCCGACAACTGGCGGCGCCCGCGGGCGGAGGTGGACACGCTGATGGCGCTGCTGGCGAAGTTCCTCGACGAGCAGTCGGCGCGCTGCGTCGCCCACGGCATCCGCCTCACCGCCGTCGGGCGCCGCGACCGGCTCGGCCGCGCGGTCTTGGACGCGCTCGAGCGCGCGGAGGCCGCGACCGCCTCCGGGCGCGCGATGGACCTGCGCCTCGCGGTCGACTACTCCGCGCGCGAGGCGATCGCGCGCGCGGCGCGACGCCTGTCTCCCGGATCGGACGCCCCCTCGACCGATCTCGCACGCCTGATCGGGGGGCCCGACGTCGACCTGCTGCTGCGGACGGGCGGCGAGCAACGGCTCTCGGACTTCCTGCTGTGGGAATGCGCCTACGCGGAGATCCTGTTCCTCCCGATGATGTGGCCCGACTTCTCCCGGGCCGATTTCGAGGAGGCGCTCGCGGAGTTCGCGCGGCGCACGCGCCGGTTCGGCGGGCTCGCGCCGGCTGCCAGCACCGGATCCTAGACTGGGGACATTCTGATTTTTCGTCTCCTACGGCAGTCCCCTTCTTCGCAGCGAGGCGGTATCCGGGGAGCCGAGCAAGAAGAAGGGGACTGCCGTAGGAGACGAAAAATCAGAATGTCCCCTCAGGACTCCCGTTTGACGAGCGCCGCGCGCAGCGCGTCGCCGAGCGCGCTCCCGAACGACCCCTCCGATGCGACGGCGGCCGGCGGAATGGCGTGCTCGCGGCGAGGCGGCGGATCGGAGCGCGGCTCGCGGCGCGGGCGCGGCGGTCCGTCGCGGCGCGAGGACTGCGCGGCATCCGCGGCGGCGCGATCGACGCCCTCCACGGCGAGGCGGATGCGCCTGCCGCCGTCCTGGACGTCGACGACCTCGACGGCGATCTCGGCCCCGGCGGGGAATCGTCGCTCGAACCCTGGTCCGTTGGCGGCACCGCTCCAGACCCGCGGGATCATCCCGACGCGTCCCGGCCCCAGCCACACGAACACGCCGAAGACCTCCGCCTTCACGATGCGCCCCTTGAGCTTCGCACCCGGCTCGATCGCGGCGCCGATCAGCCCGTCCCAGCCGTCGAAAGCCGGGATGACGGTCAGCCGGCGGCGCTCGACATCGAGGGCCAGGACGACCCAGTCCCGGGTCTCGTCGACATCGAGCCCCTCGCGCCAGCCGGTCTCCGCCGGCGGGAACTCGCGGGCCGGGGCCAACGCCTCGATCCCGCGGCGCATCTCGACGAACGCCCCGAAGTCGGCGAAGCGCTTCACCTTCCCGGGGTAGGCCTTCCCGATCTCGAAGAGCTGCGGGACCGACTCCCAGGGATCGGTGATCGCCTGCTTGATCGAGAGCGAGACCTTTCCCGACGCCTCGTCGAGTTTGACGATCTTCACCGGCACCCGGTCCCCGACCGCCACGACGTCGGTCGCGCGCACGACGCGGCCGTGCGCGAGCTCCGAGAGGTGGACGAGGCCGGTGACCCCCGCGCCGAGGTCGATGAACGCGCCGAACTCGACGAGGCGCGCGACGCGCCCCGTCATGACCGCGCCCTCGAGCAGGGTCGCCCGGACCGCCTTCATCTCGTCCGCGTGCTCCGCCTCGAGCAGCGCACGGCGCGAGACGACCACGTCGTCCCCTCCGCGGCGCAGCTGCAGGATGCGGAACGCATACGTCTTGCCGACGTGCTCGGTTGGATCGCCGACGCGGTGAATCTCGATCTGCGAGTGCGGGCAGAAGCCCCGCGACTTTCCGACACGCACCTCGTAGCCGCCCTTGATCACCTTCTCGATCGTGCCGTCGATCGGGAGGCCGCTGCGGAACGCACGGATGACCGCGGGGTCGCGCGGCTTCGGCGCGGGCTTCGGCTTCTCCTCGCCGGCGGGCTTCGCATCCGCGGCCGGTGCCACGGGCGGCTCGCCCGCGCTCTCCCCCACGATCTCCTCCGCGCTCACCTCTGCGCTCTCCGCCGAGGCCTCGGCCGACTCGGACGCCCCGTCGGCCTGGGCCGAGGAACCCTCCGTCATCGTCGCGGCGTCCGGTGCGTCGCCGGAAGGGGGAACGGAGTCGATCTCGGACCCGTCGTGCGGCTGCGCCTGTTCGGTCACCCTCGCTCCTCGGTCCTCAAAAACGACGCGGCCGCACGGGCGCACTCCTGGAGGCACCGGCGACGCGACTCTGGGGACCTAAGATATCTACCCGCTGCCAGGCCATTCTGCCACAGGTGGTTGACGACGCCCGGGAGCGCATGAGGCATGATCGAGGCATGAGCGACCCCAGATCGGCGCCGACCGTCCCCCCGGAAGGGGTCCCGCCGGCCCCTGCGACAACGCGGGCGCGGCCCTCTCCGTGGTTCCGCCGGCTCTACATGACCCTCCGGACGGAGCACCGGACGCCGGCCCGCGTGGCGTTTGCCGTATTCGTTGGAGTATTCGTGGGGTGCACGCCGCTGTGGGGGCTCCACCTGCTCATCTGTTTCCTCCTGGCGACGCTCTTCCGGCTCAACCGGGTGATCGTCTATGCGGGGGCCAATTTCGGGAACCCGATCACCGGCGCGCCGATCCTCCTCGCCGAGTTCCAGGTCGGTCACAGGCTGCTTCACGGCGCCTGGCTGCCGATCAGCCTGGCCGACGTCGAGCAGGTCGGCGTCCAGGGGCTCGTCGCCGACCTGGCCTTGGGGACGCTCGTCGTGGGCGCCGCCATGGGGGCGCTGAGCGGCCTGATCGCCTGGCTCGTGGCGCGCGAGAGCCGTCACGCCGAGAACTACCGGTGGGTCGCCGACCAGATCGTCATCCGCTACGTCGACGTGTCGATCCGCGACGCGGAGGCCGCCCGCGCATCGCTGCTGCGCGATCCGATCTACCCCTTCCTGCTCGAGGAGCGCTTCCAGGCGCCGGGACGCCGCGTGCTGGACCTGGGATGCGGCCGCGCGATCGCGGGCGCCCTCCTCGGGATCTTCTCCGAGCGCCCGGAGACGCGCTCCTACCTCGGCATCGACTCGTGCGAGCGCTACCTGCGCGCCGCGCGCCAGGTGCTCGAGGACGTCGCGGGATGCCAGGTTCTCGCGATGGACCTGCGCGACTTCGATCCGCCGCAAGCCGACATCGTCATCGTGAACGACGTCCTGCGCTACCTCCCGTTCTCGTCGCAGGACGCTCTGCTGCGGCGTCTCGCGCGTGCGATGCCCCCGGGCGGCCGGATCTTCGTCCGCGAGAAGGACGCGGGCGCGGGATGGCGGTTCCGGCTGTCGCGCCTCGCGGACACCTGCTCCGAGCTCGTTCCCGGACGGCCGCGTCACGGGAACCAGTACCGCCGCGCGGGGGACCTGCGCAACGCGCTCGCCGCCGCGGGATTCACGGTCGCCGACCGGGTCACCTACTTCAGCTCCCCCGCCTGGACGCTCCTCGAGGGCGTTCGCCGGCCGGCGGTCGCCTCGCGCGGATGAGAGCGCTCGTCGTCACCCGCCCGGGGGGTCCCGACGTGCTGGAGGTCCGCGACGTCCCTGAGCCCTCGCCGGGGCGGGACGAGGTGCTCGTGCGGGTGCGCGCGGCCGCGTTGAACCGCGCCGACCTCCTCCAGCGGGAAGGGCGGTATCCGGCACCCCCCGGCGCCCCCGCCGACATCCCCGGGCTCGAATTCGCGGGGGAGGTCGTCCTGTGCGGCCCCGACGTGTCGCTGTGGCAGCCCGGTGATCGCGTGATGGGAATCGTCGGAGGGGGCGGCCAGGCGGAGCGCGTTCGCATCCACGAGCGGCTGTGCCTCCGGGTCCCTCCGGGAATGCGCCTCGACGAGGCGGCCGCGGTCCCGGAGGCGTTCCTGACGGCCTTCGACGCGCTGTTCGCGCGGGGCAGGCTCGCCGCCGGGGAGAGCGTGCTCCTCCACGCCGCCGCGTCGGGCGTGGGCACGGCGGCGATCGCGATCGCATCTGCGGCCGGAGCGCGCGTCCTCGCGCTCTCGCGCTCCGCGGACAAGAGGCGGCGCCTCGAGGCGCTCGGTGCGCACCACGTGCTCGACCCGGCCGCGCCCGGGCTGGCGGAGTCGATCGCGGCGGCGTCGGGCGGCGGCGTCGATCTGGTCGTCGACTTCCTCGGGGCGTCGTCCTGGCCGCTGAACGTCGCGGTGCTGGCGCCGCTGGGCCGCCTGGTCCTCGTCGGCACCCTGGGCGGACGGACGGCGGAGGCGGACCTCGGCGCCCTGATGCGCAAGCGCCTGACCGTCGTCGGCACCGTGCTCCGCTCGCGTCCGCTCGAGGAGAAGATCGCGCTGGTCCAGGAGTTCTCGAGGACCCTGCTGCCGCTGCTCGCGACCGGCCGGCTCCGGCCGGTCGTCGACCGCGTGGTGCCGCTCGACGAGGCGGCCGCGGCGCACGCCGCGATGGAGCGGAACGAGAGCTTCGGCAAGATCGTCCTCGACCTCTCCTGAGGACCGGTCTACGATCCGCGCAAAGGAGCACACGTCATGAAACTCTCCATCCGGAAGGCTCTCGCAGCCGCGATCCCGGTCCTCGGCCTCCTCCCGGCGCTCGCGGCCGACACGTGGCAGATCGATCCGGCGCACTCGAGCGCGGGGTTTTCGGTCACTCACCTGATGATCTCGACGGTCCGCGGAGAGTTCGGCGCGATGACCGGCACGATCGTCTACGACGGCAAGGACGTCTCCTCGATCAAGGTCGACGCGACGATCGACGCCGCGAGCGTCACGACGCGAAACGACTCGCGCGACACCGACCTCCGCAGCGACCACTTCTTTGACGTGAAGAAGTTCCCAACCCTGACTTTCAAGTCGAAGAAGGTCGTCCCCGGACCGGCGGGGAGCTTCAAGCTGGTCGGCGACCTGACGATGCACGGCGTGACCAAGGAGGTCACGCTCGACGTCAAGGGCCCCTCGCAAGCGATCAAGGGCATGCGCGGCGAGACGCGCGTCGCCGCCTCGGCCACCGCGATTCTCAACCGGATGGACTACGGGATGAGTTTCGACGCGAAACTGGCCGACGGCGGTTTGGTCGTCAGCAACGACGTGGCGATCACGATCGACATCGAGGCGGTGCTCCCGCCGGCCGGCCCGCCGCCACCCAAGAAGTGACGCGGCCCGTCGCGCTGCGAGAAAGCAGAATGTCCCCGTTCTAGGAGTCCGGTCTTTCGCGGAAGAAGATCCAGAGCGCGGCCGGGAGCGCGGAGAAATCCGCGATCATCGACAGCAGGAACGCGCAGGCGGAGACGATCCCGAACTGGCGCATCGGCGGGAGCGGAGAGAGCGCCAGCGCCAGGAACCCGCCGGCGTTGATGAACGTCGCGAACACGATCGCGCGGCCGGAGACCAGGAGCGCGTGGCGGAGCGCCTGCTCGGTGGTGCCGTCCCGGCGCTTCTCCTGGAAGTGGTAGAAGAAGTGGATCTGGTCGTTCTCGGAGGCGCCGAGCACGGTCGAGGCGATCAGGATCGTCGCGACGTTGAGCGCGATGCCCGTGGTGCGCATCACGAGGAACATGACGAGGATGGCGAAGACGGACGGGATCATCGCCATCAGCCGCGCGACGCCGCTACGGAAGACGAGCAGGAATGCGACGAAGATCACGCCGGCGGTCAGCGCGAAGCTCTGCGTGAGCGTCGGCACGAGGTAGTGCGCGATCTTCGCCTGGAGGATCCCGACGCCGACGACCGACAGCGTGCACCCGGACAGCGCGGGCTCACGCCGCACCGTGTCCTGCCAGGCCCCCTCGAGGAACGCCTTCAGCCCGACGTACCCGTCGAGGCCCGCACGCGTGATCACGCGCACGCGGGCGCTCCCGAGGGTCTTCAGATCGACGTACCCGCGCAGCTCGGGCCGCTCGAGGAGAAGCTGCTCGAGGTCGGCCGCGAGCTTCGGCCAGGCTCCCGGATCCTCCGGCAGGGCATCTCCCTGCCCGCCGACGTACCGGATCCACTGGAGGAGCGTCGTCGGGCCCATCGCCGATCCGACCCGCGGATCCCGCTCGAGCGTGCGCGTGAACTCGTGGAGCCCGTGGAGGACCGCCGGGTCGAGCGCCTTGCCGCCGGGGATCCTCACCCACGCCTCGCTCACCGACAGCCCGCCCATCGTCGCCTCGAAGCGGCGCGTGTCGCGGTAGAGCGGCAGGTGGTGGTCGATGTAGTCCAGCGAGTCGGTCTCGAGGCGCATCGGCTCGATCGTTCCCGGGATCCCGACGAGCGCGCCGAGCCCGCAGAGCATCAGCAGGATCGAGCCGGGGACCAGAACGAACCGGAGCCGGTACGACGCCCCCGGGAGGCGGTCGACGATCCGCGGCCACCAGTCGCCGGCGGTCTTGCGCTCCGACTGGACCGGCGTCTTGAGAACCCGCTCGAGTGCGGGGAACAGGGTGAACGACGCGAGCCAGGTGATCCCCATCCCCGCCGCGACCCAGGTCCCCATGTCCCGGATCGGCCGGATTCCCGAGACGCGAAGTGCCGCGAACCCGACGCCGGCGGCGAAGATCGACGCCGTGCACGGGAGGAACTTGTTCCGGAGCGTGAAGACCTGGTGCTCGCGGCGATCGGTCCCCTCGGGGCACGCGACGTAGAGCGAGTGGATGTAGACGAGCGTCGCGGTGCAGGTGATCAGGACGGTCAGCGGCACGAGCGAGGAGACGATCGTCGAGACGAACCCGACGGCCCCCGCGAACGCCTCCGTCGCGAGCACTGTGACCGCGATGGTGACGAGAAACGCGAGGAGCGTGCGGACCGACCGGTACAGGAACAGGTTCAGCAGCACGATGAACGCCGCGAAAAGCGGCATGTAGAGGAGCGTCGACCGCTGCGTCTCCCGGGACAGGTACAGATCGACGTAGGGACCGCCGATCTTCCGCACCGCCGACAGAGGCGCCGGGGCGTCGGTAAAAGGGGCGATCGCGGCGTCGAGCGCGTCGAGCGTCGCGGTGAGGTCCTCGCGCCGCGCGACGTCGATCTCGACCGGGATGCCGAGCACCCCGTCGCCCACGAGCCCCTGCTTCGCGAAGAGCCTCGTGCCGGTCGCGAAGGCCCGGAACGAGCGCGCCCCCGCCTCGTCCGGCGTGAACCCGGCGTGGGCCTCCCGGTAGATCGTCAGGGCGGACAGCGGCTTGACGTGCGGGACCGCGCGGAGCGCGGCCTCGAGCGCGTCCACGCGGCGCAGGACGGCCGGGGCGAACGGGTCGTCCGCCTCGGCGAGGAAGACGACGTAGTCCCCTTCCGGAAAGAGCGTCCGGAACTGCCGTGTCGCGCGCTCGTCGGCGTCCCCCGAGACGATCAGGCGGTCGACGGAGTTGTCGCTTTGCACGCGCAGCGCGAAGAAGACGGCCGGCGGCACGAGCAGGAGCCAGACGAGAAGGACGAGCCACGGATGATCGACGATCGCCGCAGCCGCGGAGGCGACCGGTCCGCGTCGCCGCTTGGGGGGCATCCTATAATCGCTGCCGACCATGCGACTGAGATCCTCGATCGTCGTGGCGATCTGTCTCGCCGCGGGGCTCCGGACGGCGGCCGCCCCCGCCCCGGTCGCGCTCGTGATCTGCGCGCCCGGCTACCCGTCGAACACGAAAGAAGCGCAGCCTAGCATGGACGCGCTGGCCGCTTCGGTCGCGCAGGCCGCCGGGTGGCCCGCCTCCCGCGTGACCGTGTCGTACTACGAAACCGACGAAGGGGGAACCGAGGCGCTCCGCGCGGGGCACGCGGCGATGGCGCTCGTTCCCCTGCCCTACTTCCTCGTGCACGCGAAGGACCTCAAGCTGGTCGCGCGGGCTCAGACCACGGAGAAGGGCGGATCTCCCGCCGACACGTGGACGCTCTTCGCGAAGAAGGGGCGCGTGACCTCGCCGGCGTCGCTGTCGGGCTGGCAGGTCGTCTCGCTCGCCGGGTACGCGCCCGGCTTCATCCGCAGCGTCGCGCTCGCCTCGTGGGGAGAGCTGCCGAAGAGCGTGACGTTCGTCCCGAGCGGGCAGGTCCTTTCCGCGTTGCGGAAGGCGGCGGCCGGGGACGACGTGGCCGTGCTACTCGATGCGACCCAGACCGCCTCGCTGGGCACGCTCCCCTTCGCGTCCGACCTCGAGCCGGTGGCGAAGTCGCCCGCCGTCCCGGCGGTTCTCCTGTGCAGCGTCGGATCGTCGCTGCCCGCTCCCGAGATCAAGACGGTCGTTTCGGGATTGCTCAAGATGCACGAGTCCCAAGACGGCGCCGCCGCCCTGGACGCGGTGCGCCTCGCGCGGTTTACCCCCCTCGACACGAAGAGCCTCTCGGCGGCGGTCGCGGCGTACGACGCCGGCCGGTCGACCGGCTCGCGGTGAGGCGCCTCGCAGCCGCATGCCTCGCGGCGGCGGCGGCCGGCTGCGCGCCGGCGCTCCGGGAGCCGCCGACGGTCGCGGTCCTTGCCGCCCAGAAGGCTCCGGCGGTCCGCCCAGGCGCGCGCGACGCCGACTCCCTGCTGCGCGAGGCCGACGCGTTGTGGGCGAGGCGGCCGGATGCGGACGCGGTGCGTCAGGCCGAATCGCTCTACCTCGCCGCGGCCGACGCCGACGACCGCCAGATCGCCGGGCTGATCGGTGCCGTCCGCGTGAAGGTCTGGCGCGTCGACCGGGAGACGGACGTGCGCGTGCGGGAGGAGCTGGCGACCTCCGCGGTCCACGCCGCGCAGTGGTGCGGCCGCCGCGCCCCCGACGAGCCCATGTGCGACTACTGGCTCGCGATCGCGGTGGGCGTGCAGGCGCGCGAGGTGCGCCAGACGGCCGAGGACGGCCTCAAGACGATGATCGCGGCGCTCAAGCGGGCGATCGAGAAGATCCCCACGTACGAAGCGGGGGGCCCCGACCGGGTGATGGCCCTCCTGCTGCTGCGCGCCCCCGGCTGGCCGCTCGGTCCCGGGGATCCGGAGCAGGCCTTGGCGCATGCCGCGAAGGCCGTCGCGCTCGCGCCCGACGAGCCGCAAAACGTCCTCGTGCAAGCGGAGGCGCTCGTCGCGAACAAGCAGAGGGAGCGCGGGACCGCGACCTACCGCAAGGCGCTGACGCTCGCGCGCGAGCGAGCCGCGGCCGGCGATCCCGATGCCGCGGAGTGGATCGTCGAGGCGACCGACGCGCTCGAGCGCTAGCGCGTCTCGACGAGCCGGATCCGCTGCCGGACGCACGGCGCGGTCGAAGCGGGCGCGGAGGCCGTGTCGAGGCCGGTGACCCCTATCCGGCGCAGATCGCGCGCCAGCTCGTCGTAGCGGCCGGAGGGGACGTCGATCTCGTACACGCCGTCGGCTCTGGGCTGCTCGCTGCCGCGACCGCCGAGGCCGCGCGCGAGGACCTCGAGATCGCGCGCTGCCGCGCCGGCGTTCGGAACTGCCCACTCCGCGAGCCGTCCGGCATCGACCCAGCTGTCGCCGCACACGACTCCGACGCCTCCCTGGGGCAGCAAGATCGTCTTCTGATACAGCCGCCCGAAGCTCGTCGTTTCCTGCGCGGAGGCGGGAGGCTCCTGACCCGCCTCGCGACTTCCGGAGGAAACCGGCATCGACGAGACGGCGGTGCTGGCCGCCTTGCGGTCGAGGTCCCTCGCCGCGAGTCGAAGCGCCTCGTCCTTCGCGCGCGCCAGCTCGTCCGCGGGTGCTGCGGCCTGGGCGGCGGGAGCGGGCGGAGGGGCGAGCGCGACATTCTTCTTGAGCTTTGCCTCCTCTTGCCCGATCGCCTCACCGCCCGACGGTTGCTCCTGCGGCCGGTTTCCGGCGAGCGGCGCGCCGCCCGCGTACGCGTGCCTCTCGGCCGGCGGCTGTGACTGCAGCCGTGCCTCCGTGCGATTCTCGTGGTCCGCGGAGGAGCTCTTCTCGGCGGGAACGGGCGCCGGCGCGTACGGGACCGGCGACGGGACCGCAGAAGGCGTGAACGTCCCCTGCCTCCATTGGAACGCGACCAGCAGCCCCACGGCGCCGATCGTCGCGGCGATGGAGACCGGAAGGAACCAGCGCCTCCGCGCCGGCATCGGCGTGACGATTGCACGGTCGACGTGGGCGCCGATGCGCGCCGCGAGATCCGCGGTGGGCTCGGGAACCGGCTCCGCGGCGACCGCGGCGGCGAGCAGGTGGAGCGCCTCCAGCTCGGCGCGGCAGGAGGCGCACTCGGCCAGGTGGTGGTCGACGCGGTGGCGGTCCTCGATCGGAAGCTCGTCGTCGAGGTAGGCGGCCAAGAGCTCGCTCGGGTGTCCGGACTCCATGCCGTTCACGCTCCCCTCCCTTCGACGCACTCGCGAAGCGCCGCGCGGGCCCGCGCGAGCCGCGAGCGGACGGTGCCCAGCTCGATCCGGAGCACGGACGCGATCTCGTCGTAGGCAAGCGACTCCGCATCGCGCAGAGCCACGATCGCGCGCCACGGCGCCGGGAGCCGCTGGAGACAATCGGCCAGCCGCCTCATCAGCTCCTTGGTCTCGAGCGCGTGGAGCGGTGTCTGGCGCGCGCTCGCCAATCCGGCCGCCCGCTCGACCTCCGGCCGGATGCCGTCCGGACCGTCGGCCCGCTCCGACTCGAGCGAGTCCGACGCGCGGCGCATCCTCTCGGCGGCCCGCGTCTGGTGGTTGAGCGCGCGCGTGACCGCGATCCGGTGGAGCCACGTCGACAAGCGCGACTCGCCGCGGAAGCTCGACAGCGTCCGGAACGCGGTCAGGAAGACCTCTTGCGCGACGTCGTCGGCATCGTCCCGGTTGCGGACGATCCTCCAGGCCACTTTCCAGACCCGCGGCGCGTGCCTCTCCACGAGACGATCGAACGCGGCGCGGTCCCCCGACTGCGCCCGACGGACCAGCTCGGCGTCGTCGGGCGGAACTTTCCCGGAGGCGTCGTCCGGATCTCGCATCGATCGAAGAATGCCATGGACCGGCCCCGTCATCGCAGGGGTCTCCTCCAACCGTTGGGACAGGCGCCGGGCGGTCCGGTTCCCGGGAAGGGTCCTCGCCATTTCGATTGCTATAGTGGCGCCGAATGCCGATCCCGCTTCTCGACGACCTGCGGGGCCGCGGATTCCGCGGCGAAATCCTGGCCGAAGCGCCCCTGGCTCCCTTCACGACGTGGCGTATCGGCGGCCCGGCCGAGGTCCTCGCCACGGCGGCCGCTCCGGAGGACGTCGAGCTGGCCGTCCGGTTCGCCGTCGATCGCGCGATCCCGTGGCGGGTCCTCGGCAACGGCTCGAACCTCCTCGTCCGCGACGAGGGGGTTCGCGGCCTCGTGCTGCGCGTGCGCAAGGCGCTCGACGGCGTCGCGGTCGACGGGGGCGTGATCGTCGCGGGGGCCGGCGCGTCCTTCCCGTCGGTCGCGCGGGCGGCGGCGGAGCACGGCCTGGCGGGGCTCGAGTTCGGAGCGGGCATCCCGGGGACGGTCGGCGGCGCGATCGTGATGAACGCCGGGTGGCACGAGTTCGAGACCGGGTCGCGTGTCGCCGAGGTCGAGTTCCTCGAACCGGACGGGCTCGTCGTCTCCTACCCGGCGCGCGCCTGCCGGTTCGGATACCGCACGAGCGCGTTCCGGACGCGGCGGGGCGTCGTACTGCGCGCCGGGTTCGTCCTGGAGCCGGACGAGCCGCTCGCCGTCGCGGCGCGCCTGGAGGGCTTCGCCGCGAAGCGGAAGGAATCGCAGCCGACCGAACTCCCCTCGTGCGGCTCGGTCTTCCTGAAGCCCGAGGGGGACTTCGCCGGACGCCTCATCGAGGCCGCGGGTCTCAAGGGACACCGGATCGGGGACGTCCAGGTCTCGCCGAAGCACGCGAACTTCTTCGTCAACCTCGGCAGGGCCAGCGCCAAGGACGTCTTGGCGCTCGTCGAGCTGGTCGAGGCGGAGGTCGCGCGGACCTCGGGAGTCAAGCTCGTCCGCGAGTTCGAGCTGTGGTGATCGGGGACATTCTGCTTTTCCCCTCCTAGGACAATCCCTTTCTTCTTGCTCGGCTCCCCGGATACCGCCTCGCTGCAAAGAATGGGGATTGTCCTAGGAGGGGAAAAGCAGAATGTCCCCGATCACCAATCAGGCCGTCATTAGACTGCGCACGCGCTCGACGAAAGAGGCCTGCACGGCCTCGTCGAGCACCACCCGGTCGACCTCGTCGACGAGCAGGCCGTCGAACAGAGCCTTCTTGTTCTCGACGACCTGGCGGACGCGCTCCTCGATGGCGCCCTTGGTGACGAAGTGCAGGACCTGCACGCTCTGCCGCTGGCCCATCCGGTGGACGCGCCCGATCCGCTGCTCGAGGATCGCGGGGTTCCACGGGACCTCGAGGTTGACGACGACCGACGCCGCGTCCTGAAGGTTGAGCCCGAGCCCGCCGGCGTCGGTCGAGAAGAGCACGCGCAGCGCCTCTTCGGACCGGAACGCGTCGATGGTCTGCTGGCGCGTCCTCGTGTCCATTCCGCCGTGAAAGACCGCCGCACGCTCGCCGCGCCGGTCGAGCAGCGGCCGGACGACCAGATGCGCGAGGCGCAACAGCCGCTCCCACTGGCTGAACACGAGCACCTTCGCCCCCGGGCGCTCGAGCAGGTCCTCGAGGACGTGCGAGAACTCCTCGAGCTTGGGCGAGTGGATCCACCTGAGGTCGCCCTCGCCCGAGCGGGCGTCGCGCAGCCGCCGCTCGACCGCGTCCCACTCGTACTGGGCCCAGGCGTTGCACAGGATCCGCATCGAGGTCAGCGCCTGGAGGAGGAGCCGCACCTCCGCGGTCTTGAGCGGCCGGTTCTGCGCGAGGAGCGTCGCGACCTTCCGGGCATGCCGCCGGTAGGGACGCCACTGGGTCGGGGTCATCTCGGTCCAGAAGGTGTTGTCGGTGCGCGGCGGCAGCTGGTCGAGCACCTCGCGCCGCTCGCGGCGCAGGAAGAACCCGGCGAGGCGCGAGCGGAGGAGATCGAGCGCCTCGTACGCGACGATCTTGCCGCCGGGCTCGGTCACCGCGTGGAACGGGAGGAGCCGCCATCTCGGGCCGAGCGCCCTCGGGTTCAGGAACTCCACCAGCGAGTGCAGCTCCGACAGGCGGTTCTCGAGCGGGGTTCCGGTGAGGACGAACGCGTGCGGGCTGTGCAGCTCCTTGATCGCCTTCGCGGTCTTGGTATCCCAGTTCTTGATTCGCTGCGCCTCGTCGAGGATGACGAGATCGGCGGAGGCCTTGCGCACCAGCTCGAGGTCGCGCAGCGCGAGCTCGTAGTTGAGGATCAGGAATCCGTCCGTCCACCGGCGGTAGGCGCTCTGGCGCATCGTCCGGGAACCTTCGACGATGCGCGCCTGCTCCCCGCAGGCCTTGGCGATCTCGCGGGCCCACTGGAGCTTGAGCGAGGCGGGACAGACGACGAGAGCCTTCCTCAGGCCGGCGGTGCGGCGCAGGAGCAGGGTCGCGACGATGGCTTGCAGCGTCTTGCCAAGCCCCATGTCGTCCGCGAGGAAGGCGCGCCCGCGCCGTGCGAGGAACAGGGCGCCGTCCCGCTGGTAGGGATGGAGCTCGAAGCCGAGGTCGCGGATCGTCTCCTCCCAGATCGCGTCGCCTTCTGAGACGACGCCGAGCGTGGCGGCGATCTCGGCCGCGCGCTGCGCCTCGGCGATCCTCTCGGTCACGGCCGGGTCGAGGTCGAACGCGAGCCCGCCGGCGGCGGCGGCCTGGCGCGCCGCCTCGATCGCGGCCCCGGCGCGCGCCACCGGGCTCTCGCCGTCCTGCGGGGGCTTGAGCCACCCTCCTCCGTCGAAGTGCTCGGGGATCGCCTCGGGCACGGGAGCGTCGACCACGTCGACACGGATCTCCCGGAGCGGCTCCGGAACCGTGACGGGCCACTCGGTGGGGCGCCACCACACGGAGACGTACCCGCCGGTCGGCTTCTTCGGCTGCCGCAGGTACCAGGCCCGCACCCGCTCGACGTGCTTGCAGCTGGCCAGCTCGCTCTTCTCGTAGTCGGGGCAGGTGCACGACGCGCCGGCGGGGTCGAGGCCGCGGAGCGTGACCGTGTACGGGCCGAGGCGGCCGTGCCCGGGGACGCGGAAGCGCGGGGGGCCGCCGGCGCGCTTGACCCGCGTGACGTGAGGCCGCTCCTTGCGCGCCCGCTGCTTGCGCGCCTTGAGCTCGTCCTCGCGCGCCAGCTCGACCCGCTCCTCCCGCGTGAGCGCCCACTCCCCGGGTCCGGCGAGCAGCGTCCCGGCCTGCATCGGCGCGTGGGTGACGATGCGCCCCTGCCCCCGGGCCAGACGCCCCGCCCTGCGGGCGCGCCTCTGCGAGCCGGCGACGTGGACGACCGGCGGGCGCGGGAACCGGAGCGCCTCGATGGCGGCGACGGCGTGCTTGCACACCGGTCCCCCCTCGAACGGGCACTCGCACTGGCTGCCGAGCGACCCCTCCTCGACCGAGACCGCGACCCGGTACGGGGTCGGGCCCTGGTCGCGGACCCTCGCCTCGACCGATCGCCCGTCGTCGGCGAGCCGGAGCGATTCCACCTTTCCCAGGAGGGCGGACTCGTGGCCGGCGTGCGCCACCCGCTCGCCCGCCCACTCCCGAAGGTCGGATTCGAGCAGGACGGGATCGGCCGCGATCGAGGCGGCCGCGGGGCGCGGCGGCTTCTTCGTCCGTCGTTTCAAGAGTCCTTCCCGAGGAATCGGGCGGTTCAAGCCGGTCAGTGTGCCCCAAGGAGCGAAACCGCGCCAGCCTTGCCCGCGGCCGCGAAACGGCGGTAGCATCGGCGGCTCGTGCCCGCGGGAGCGGGGGGAAGGCCCGATGCCGGCCAAGAACATCGCGCGCCGCCGGGCGCCGGCGCGACCTGCGGCCAGACGCGGCGCACCCTCACCCCTCGACGCGGCCTTATCCCGGATCCTGTCGTTCGTCGCGGAGGCGCACCCCGACGCGTATCCGCGGGTGGCCGAAGCCTTTGCTACGGCGGCCGTCGTCGCGCGGCGTGGGCGGCCAGGGCTTCCCGAAACGCTCACGGCGCTGCGCAAGCCCTTCTCGGCGGCCCTCGCAGCCTCGCGGCCGAAGAGAGCGGACCGCTCGCTCGCGGAGACCACCCCCGGCGTGCCGGCGCGCGTGCGGTTCGAGCAAGCGGAGGAGGCCCTCCGGGACGGGTGCGACGGCGCGCTCGCGCGGGAGGCGCTGCGCGCCTCGCTATCCCACGAGGAGCGCCGCGAGATCCTGCGCGGCATGCTGCTCACGCGCGCGACCGACAACCGCCTGAAGCTCTTCTTCACCGGCGGCGAGGTCCGCTACGGCCGCGCGGCCTTCCAGGGGAAGGGGTTCCGCTCCCTCGGCCAGGAGGCGATCTACGCGGCGGCGATCCGGCTCAGGCGGGGAGCCTCCTGGCGCGGCGACGACGGCGCATGGCGGGGGGACGTGGTCGCCCCCATCATCCGTGACGCGGGCGCGGCCCTGGCGATGCGCCCGGAACCGGCGACGGTGCGGATGATGCTCAACGGGCAGATGGGGAAGGCGGGCCCCCCGATGGACGGGAAGGACCTCCACATCGGGGACTTCGGGTGGGGCGTCATGCCCGCCTCGGCCCCGCTGACGATCTCGTCGATGACGGTCGCCGGGCTCGCGATGGCCTTCCGGCTGCGCGAGGAGCCGCGCGTCGCGGTGTCGTTCGTCGGTGAGGGCGCGACCTCGCTCGGCGAATGGCACGAGGCGATCAATCTCTGCGCGGCGCGCAAGCTCCCGGCGATCTTCTGCGTCGAGAACAACCAGACCGCCCTGTCGACCCCGGTCGCGGAGCAGTCGGCCGTCCGCGTCTTCGCGGACAAGGCCGCGGGTTACGGCATCCCCGGCGTCACGATCGACGGCACCGATCCCGACGCGATCGCGGCGGCGTTCGCGTGGGCCGCCGGGCGGGCGCGCTCCGGAGAGGGGCCGTCTCTGATCGAGCTGGTCGCGATGCGGATGTGCGGGCACGCGCATCACGACGACATGCTCTACCTCGGCAAGGACCCGCACCCGTCCTGGGAGTACGCCCGGCCCAGCGGCGAGGGGTACGCCGATGCCGCGCTGTTCGAGTTCTGGGCGAAGCGCGACCCGATCCCGACGTATGCCGCGCGTCTCGTCCGCGAAGGAGTCATCGGGCGAAACGATCTCGAGTCCTGGAAGGCCGAGGCCTCGGAGATCGTCGAGACGGAAGCGCGGGCCCTGATCGAGGCTCCGTGGCCGAGCGGCGACGAGGCCGGAGCCGGAGTGCTCGCGGATGAGCCGCCGCGCCGTCACGTCGAGCCGCTCGAATCGAGAGCCTCGCGGCCGAGCCGACCTCTTCCCTCGGTCGAGGACGCCCCCGCCTTCGACCCGAAGGGGCGGACGTTCCTCGAGGCGGTGATGCTCGGTGTCGGCGATGCGCTCCGATCGGATCCGCGCGTGTTCGTGTACGGCGAGGATGTCGGCGGCGCTTACGGGAACGCGTTCCTCCTTTTGCGGCCGCTCCTCAAAGAGTTCGGGAACCGCATCCTCAACTCGCCGATCGCCGAGGGTGGAACGATCGGCGTGTGCGTCGGCGCCGCGCTTGCGGGGATGCGGCCGATCGGCGAGATCCAGTTCAACGACTTCGTCGCGACCGGCTTCAACCAGCTCGTCAACAACGCCGCGAAGATCCGGTACCGCTGGGGCGGATCGGTGCCGATGGTGTTGAGGATGCCCTGGGGTGGCCTCCGCCGCGCCGGCCCGTATCACTCGCAGAACACGGAAGCCTGGTTCTACCGGACGCCGGGGCTGAAGATCGTCTGTCCCTGGACGCCGCACGACGCCCGCGCTCTGCTCGCGGCCGCGGTCGCCGATCCGGACCCGGTCCTGTACTACGAGCACATCGCGCTCTACCGCGAGCCGAAGATCAAGCAGCGCCTCGACGACTCCCCTCCCGAGCCGATCCCCATCGGGAAGGCGGCACTGCGCCGCGCTGGACCCGATCTCGCGATCGTTTCCTACGGCGCTTACGTCCATCTCGCGATGCGCGTCGCGGAAACGCTCGCGGCCGAAGGCGTCGAGTGTTCGGTCATCGATTTGCGCTCCCTGCAGCCTCTCGATCGCGACCTCGTGCTCGCGGTCGCGCGGCATTGCGGGAAGGTCCTGATCTGCCACGAAGACTCGCGCACGGGAGGCCTGGGCGAATCGCTCGCCGCGATCATCCAGGAGGAATGCTTCGAGGAGCTCGATGCGCCGGTGCGGATCGTGGGTGCTCTCGACGCGCCGGTCCCGTACTCCCCTTCGCTCGAGGATGCGTTCCTGCCAGGCGAGGAACGCGTTCTCCGCGCCGCGCGATTGCTCGCGGCTTACTGACGCGCGGCCTCGAGCGCAGCCATGAACGAGCCGCGATCCCTCGGCTCGACCCGTCCGTAGATCGTGCCGTCCTTCTTGACGAGCAAGGACACGGGAAACTCCGCCACACGATCGAATGGCGGGGGCATGTCATCGGTCTCCACGAGGAGCGGGAACGCAACGTGGGCGGGATCCGTGAGCTTCCTCTGATTCTCCGGCGTGTCGTCGCACAAGCCCACGAACGCGACACCCTGCGGGGCGAGCTCCTGCTGGAGGCTCGCAAGAGTCGGTAGCTCCAAGACGCACGGGTGACACCACGTCCGCCAGACGTTGATGACGAGCAGCTTCCCTCGAAACTCTGAGAGTCGATGGGAGTGCCCGTCGATATCGTTGAGCGCAAAGTCCGGGATCGGCTTCCCGACCATCACCGTCGCCTCGCGCCAGCCGTCCTGCCGGGAGACCCAATCGCGAGCCATCGGATTGATGAGCGGCGGGACGACGATCAGCGCGACGGCGGTGCCGGCGGCCGCGATCGACCCGGCCCACCGGGCCGGCTTCCACCGTGTGCTCAGCGCCAGCACGCCGCACCAGAGTAGCGGGATCACGGAGGCCAGCAGTCTTCGTCGCCCGTTACCGAAGATCCACGCGGTGGCGTGCCAGGCTGCGAAGAGGGTTGCCGCCTTGCTCAAGCGTGGGGCCGACGCGACGACCGCCGCCACGAGCACCGCGCCCACGGCGACGACGAGCCATTGGCCTCGGGACGTCGATCGACCGCGAGACCTCGCCCAGGCGATCGCACCGCATCCGAACGACGCTACCGCGCATCCGGTGACGACCGCGGAGCCTACCCGGTAGTCCACGGGAATCGATGCGAGCAATCCGAGCAGGCCGAGGATAGGAATCCCAACCATGGCCGCGACCGGTAGCACCACCGCGGCGTTCGAACCGCGAGCCTCGCTCATGCAGTGATCATGACAACACACCCAACCGTGTCAAAACAAAACGGGGCGCCCGCGAGGGCGCCCCGGCAATGTCACGTCGTGGTGTTCGAAGCGTCAGCGACGGCCGCCGTATCCACCGCCGCCACCGCCCCGGCCGCGGCCACCTCCGTAACCACCTCCGCCGCCGTACCCGCCACCACCGCCACCCGAGGTGCGCTCGCGCGCCTCGTTGACAGTGAGCGGGCGGCCGCCGAACTCCTGTCCGTTGAGATCTCGGATGGCGCCGTCGGCGTCCTCCGAGGTGCCCATCTCCACGAAGCCGAAGCCACGCGGACGGCCAGTGTCGCGGTCGGTGACGAGCTTCACCTCGACCACGTTGCGGCCGTTGCGGCTGAAGAGGTCGCGGACCTGTTCCTCGTCCGCGCTGAACGGAAGGTTGCCGACATACAGTCTCGTGCCCATTTCTCGGACTCCTGCGCTCCCCATCCGGGAGCCGATACCAGACCCTGGCCCCGGTCCGACCGGCCGGACCGTATGGGCGCGCCTAACACCGGGGGTGCATTCCCGAGGTAGTGGCACGCAGTTCTTTCGTTTCTGTACGAGAGGAATGCCGCCAGGACCTTCAGTCACGTTAAAGGCATAGGCGGGGGTCTGTCAAGGAGACTGTGGGGTTATACAAAGGTGTCGGGTCATCGCATCGCGGGCAAATTGGGTGTGTTCATCTATAAGAAATTGCGGATAGCTGGCCGGGGCGAAGATAACCATCAGTAACGCCGCGGTCGCGAGATCGACCGACGTCCGGCCGGAATCCGACGTCGGGTTCCCGAAGGGACCCTCCTCGTCGGCCAGCACCGGCCGTCCGGCGACGTTCACGCTGTCCTTGCGGATTCCGGCGTAGGCCTCCCCTGCGGCACCCCGGCGCAGGGTGACGGCGCCGCGGATCTTGGCGCTGTCGTACAGCCCGATCGGGAGCAGGAACGTCACCGAGCACAGGTTGCAGACGTCCACTGCGGTGTTGATCGCCGGGAACGGCTTCCCCTGGAGGATCCGCCGAACCAGCGCCTCGGACGACGGGCGCGTGGTCGTGGGGTCGATCCCGAAGGCGCGATAGAGACGGCGCGCCGGCGCCAGCCCCTCGATCTCCCCGGGGGTCTTCCCGACGTACGCCGACGCGATGCGGCCGACCAGAGCGCCGATCTCGGCGGCCAGGGCGGGGCTCGCCTCGCGAACCGCGACCGGAGCGGCCTCCACGACGCCGAACCGGAGCGACGGCGCGACATCGGGGGCGACAACGACCCGTTGCACGGGCCTAGCATAGTCAGGATGGTCCGGTTAATACACCGCCCGGGGGCGCGTCATGAAGGGTGACGACACGCACAAGGAGAAGGTCGTGCGCGCCCTTCCGAACACGGAGCCGATGACGAAACCGGAATCGGACCCCGCCGTCGCGGCGCTGTTCGAGCTACACCACGAACGGATCTACCGGGTGGCCCGCAGGATCACCGGCAGCGCCGAGGACGCGGAGGACGTCCTTCAAACCGTATTCCTCCGCCTCCTCCGCCGCGAGGATCCGGTGCCGAGGCCCGATGCCGCCGCGAGCTACCTGCACCGCGCGGCGACGAACGCGGCGCTCGACGTCCTGAGGCGGCGGAAGGCGGCGCGCTCCGAGCCGATCGAGGATCCCGACCGGCTCGTCCACGGCGAGCCCGGCCCTGAGGATGCGCGGCGCGGCGCGGAGCTTGGCGAGCGCGTGCGCCGGGCGCTGGGCGGCCTGTCGCCGCGCGCCGCCGAGATGTTCGTCCTCCGTCACTTCGACGGGTACGCCAATCGCGAGATCGCACGGATGCTGGGCACCTCGTGGAGCACGGTCGCCGTCACGCTCCACCGGACACGGGCCCGTCTTCAGAAGGACCTGAAGGGAGACCGCTCATGAGCACGAACGATGACCGCCGGCCTTCGCTCGACGCGATCGTCGATGCGATCCGCCGGGACGAGCCGTCGCACGCCGAGATCGAAACGGCCGCCGGGCGGGTCCGGGAAGCCCTCGGCTTCGATGCCCCCGCCGTCGCCGGGTCCACGCTGCACATCGAGAGCTGCGCCGGATTCCAGGCCCTGATCCCCGACTTCCTCGCGGGCCGGCTAGAGCACTCGGCGATGGTCCTCGTCGAGGACCACTCCCGCGAGTGCATCCCGTGCCGGCGCGCGCTGATCGCGGCGCGGACGCCGAAGGCCGACCCCGCCGTCGCCGAGACGAGGCGCCGCACGCCGGTCCTCGCCTGGGCCGCGACCGCCGCGGCCGCGGCGATCGTGGTGGTGGCGGGGTATACCGCGTGGCAGGTGTTGCCGGGATTTGCCGCCGCGCCCAAGCTCAAGGTCATGCGGGTGGAAGGAGCGCTCGTCCAGCTCCGGCGCGGCGAGATCGTCCCGCTGGCCGCGGGGATGACCGTCTCCGCCGCGGACCCGGTGCGCACGGGGCGAGACTCCGGCGCCGTCCTCCAGATGGACGACGGCTCGCGGATCGAGCTGCGGGACCGGACCGAGCTGTCGGTCCGCCGCCAGCGCCGCGGATCCACGGTGGCGCTCGGCAACGGCAGCATCATCGTCGAGGCCTCGCCCCAGGGCTCGGGCCACCTCGACGTCCGCACGGACGATTGCCTCGTGTCGGTCAAGGGGACGATCTTCGCCGTCAACCGCGGCACGAAGGGCTCGCGGGTCTCGGTCGTCGAGGGCTCCGTGCGCGTCGACACCGGCGGGAGCGAGCGGACGCTGCGGCCGGGAGAGCAGGTCGCCTCGACCGAGGCGGTCGCAGCGGTGCCGGTGGAGCAAGAGATCGCCTGGAGCCTCGACGCGCCGCGGTACGGCCAGCTGCTGAAGGAGCTCGCCGCGCTGCGCCAGAGTCTCGTGGCGCGGGTCCCGAACCCGAAGCTCCGCTACTCCTCGACGCTGCTCGACCGCGTCCCCGCCGACACGGTCCTCTACGCGGCGATCCCGAACCTCACCGACGCGCTCGTCGAGGCTCGCGCGGTCGTTCTGGAGCGTGTCGCGGCCTCGCCTCAGCTCCAGGCGTGGTGGAACCAGAACATGAACTCCCCGGAGGCGCAGAAGGAGTTCGACCAAGCGTTCGAGCACGCGCGCGCCCTCGGAAGCCAGCTCGGAGACGAGATCGTGATCACGCTCTCGCTCGGCCCCGACGGGAAGCCATTCGGCCCGTCGATACGCGCGAACGTGAAAGACCCCGACGGATTCCGCCGCCTGCTCGACGAGCACATGGGCACCGTGGCCCACGATGTTGCGGTCGCCTTCGACGGCCCCGTGGTCACGCTCGGGCCGCGCCCCGACCCCTCTGCCGTCCGGGTCGCCCCGGCAGGCGTTCTGACCGGCACGTTCCACGACAAGATCGCCGGAGCGTACGCGGACGGCGCGACGTGGGTGTTCGGCGTCGATCTCAAGACGATCCTCGCCGCCGAGCGGATCGCACATCCGGATCAGACGCGGGGCTCGGCCGTCCTCGACCGGGCCGGGATCCTCGACGCGCACTACATCATCGCGTCGCGGGCCGACGAGGCGAGCGCCGCCACGAACCGGGCGGAGATCACCTTCGACCGGGCGCGTCGCGGGCTTGCCGCGTGGCTCGAGACGCCCGCCCCGCTCGGGGCCCTCGATTTCGTCTCCCCCGATGCGACCCTCGCCGCGGCGGCGGTGATCCGGCGGCCGGAGCTGATGCTCGCCGACGCGCTGTCCTGGCTCGCCCCCGAGGCGACCGGCGTCGGCGCCCCGATGCCGGAGGCCGACCAGCAGCAGATCCTCGACGACCTGCGCGATCTCGCGGGAGCCCTCGAGGGGGACGTGGCGGTCGCGATCGACGGCCCGATTCTGCCGACCCCGTCGTGGAAGATCGCGATCGGCGTGTCGGACCCGGCCCGGGCCCAGGCCGCGGTGGAGCGGCTCGTCGGATTGATCAACGACGGGACCGCTCGGGCAGGAACGGCCGCCCGCATCGTGCTCGCTACGGAAGACGCCGGGAACCGGATCGACCGTGTCCTGCGTTTCACCGGCGGAACCACCGGAGAATCGTACGAGGTGCACTACACGTTCGGCGACGGGTACCTGGTCGCGGCCCCGACGCGGGCGCTGCTCGACCTGACCCTCGAACAGCACGCGAACGGCTACCGCCTCTCCGGATCCCCGGCGTTCACCGAGATCCTCCCGAAGGACGGCCACGTCGACGTCTCGGCGCTGTTCTGGCGCCACACCGGGCCGGCGCTCGACCCGATCCTCTCGAAGGTGTCGGCGGCCGTCGCACCGAGCGCGCGATCGCAGATCGCGCAGCTTCTCGGCGGCGACCGGCCATCGGTGATGACCGCGTACGCCGACGGCGACCGGATCCTGATCGCCTCGCACGACGAGGCGGGGCTGGGCGCGATGATCGGCACGATCGTCTCGCTCAACACCTTGAGCCGGCTCGAGGGCGCGTTGACCGACGCCCGGCAGCCGCACCACGAGGAGACCCCGACGGCGAAATGAGCGAGACCTCCGCGATCGTGCTCGAAGGGTTGGGCGTGCGCTTCGGCGCGCGCTCGATCCTGTCCGACCTGACGGCCCGCCTCACGGGGCGGGCCATCGGCCTTCTCGGGCCCAACGGCGCGGGGAAGACGACGCTCATCCACACCTTGCTCGGCTTCCACCGCCCCTGTGCGGGAGCCGCCACCCTGAGCGGGGACGACGTCGTGTCGGGCGCCGCCCGGCTGCGCGGGAAGGTCGGGTACATGCCGGAGAACGACGCGTTCATCGCGGGGATCAGCGCGGTGCGATTCGTCCGGTTGATGGGAGAGCTCTCGGGTCTCCCGCCCGAGGCGGCGCTCGAGCGGGCGCACGAGGCGCTCCAGTACGTCGGCCTCGGCGAGGCACGCTACCGGAAGCTCGAGGGGTTCTCGCTCGGCATGAAGCAGATGGCGAAGCTCGCCCAGGCGATCGTCCACGCGCCGAAGATCCTGTTCCTCGACGAGCCCACCAACGGCCTCGATCCGCCGGCGCGCGCCCGGATGCTCCGCCTCATCAAGGACATCCGCGACTCGGGCGTCGTGCAGATCGTCCTCTCGTCGCACCTGCTGCGCGACGTCGAGGATTGCTGCGACGAGGTGCTGGTCCTGAAGGACGGCCGCATCGCCTTCCACGGCAACCTCGAGGAGGAGCGCCGGGCGAACCGGAAGTTCCTCCAGCTCGAAACGCGCGGCGACGAGCGGGCCTTCGCCGCGGCGATGGAAGCGCTCGGGTGCACGTGCGCGCTGCTCGGGAGCGGGCGGATGAAGATGGTCCTCCCGGAGAGCGTCGCGGTGCGCGACCTCTTCCGCGTGGCGGCCGACCGCAGCGTCCAGATCCGGCGGCTCGACTACAAGCGCGATTCGCTCCAGGACATCTTCCTGAAGGCGATGGAGAGCCCCCATGGCCGTCTATGACCGGCGCTACCGCGGGTACGACGGACCGCTGACGCCTGCGGCCACGCGCTGGCGCGTGCTCCCCCGCTACGCCTGGGGAAACGTGTTCCGCTCGCGGCTGTTCGTCGGCTTCTACGCGCTCTGCTTCGTCTGGCCGATCATCGGGCTGTTCTGGATCTACCTCCACCACAATCTCGGCGTGCTCGCGCAGCTCGGCGTCGACGCGGGCGATCTCGCCCCGCCGGTGGACGGCTTGACCGCCGCCGGGTTCCTGGGAGTCCAGTGCTTCGCGTTCGGGTCCCTCGTCGCGCTTCTCATCGGGCCGGGCCTCGTCGCTCCCGACCTCGCGAACGGCGGCTTGCCGCTGTTCCTCTCGCGCCCGCTGACCCGCACCGGGTACGTGCTCGGGAAGCTCGCGACGCTCGCGATGCTTCTCTCGCTGATCACCTGGATCCCGGGCGTCGTCCTGTTCCTGCTCGAAGCCTGGCTCTCGGGGTTCGCGTGGCTCTTCGCGAACCTCTGGCTGCTGGCCGCGATCGTCGTCGGACCGATGATCTGGATCGTGACGATCTCCCTTCTGACGCTCGCGATGTCGGCGCTCGCCCGGCGGAAGATCATCGCGCAGACGTTCCTCCTGGGCCTCGTGATCTTCGGGGGAGTCGCGGGGCAGACGATCAACGTGCTCTTCGGCACCCGTCTCGGGTTCCTGTTCAACATTCCGGAGCTGATGCACTCCGTCTGGGCGGGATTGTTCCGCGTCGATCTGAACGCGCTGCTCCCGTCCCCGGTGGCGTGGCTCGGGGTCGCGGGGCTGATCACGCTGTCGGTCGCGATCCTGGCGCGAAAGCTTCGCGCGTACGAGGTCGTGACGTGATCTCGTTCGAGAACGTCTCGAAGTTCTACGGCGAGATCCTCGGGGTCAACCGGGTCACCCTCACGATCACGCCGGGGATCACGAGCCTCGTCGGCCCGAACGGCTCCGGCAAGACGACGCTGATGAACCTCATGACGGGCCTCCTGCGGCCGACCCGGGGCCGCGTCACCGTCGACGGGGTCCCCTCCGACCGCCCCGAGGCGCTGATGCGGCGGGTGGGGTACTGCACGCAGTACGACGCCTTCCCGCCGGGACTTTCCGGGTTCGAGTTCGTCCGCTCTCTGCTCCGCCTGCACGGCGACGCCGACGCCGAGTGCCGGAGGAAGGCGGCGAAGGCGATCGAGCGCGTCGGCCTCTCCGAGGCGGCGTTCCGCCCGGTCGCCGGGTACAGCAAGGGGATGCGGCAGAGGATCCGCCTGGCGCAGGCGATCGCGCACGATCCCGACGTCGTCGTCCTCGACGAGCCGCTCAACGGCCTCGACCCGATGGCGCGCGCGGAGGCGATCGACCTCTTCCGCTCCCTCGCGCGCGAGGGGCGGACCGTGGTCCTCTCGAGCCACATCCTCCACGAGGTCGACCTCCTCTCCGACCGCGTGGTCCTCGTCCACCACGGGTACGTCGTGGCGGACGGAGACATTCCCGGCGTGCGCGACGAGATCCAGGAGCGCCCGATGCAGATCCTGCTCCGCTGCGACCGGCCGTCGCTGGTGGCGTCTCGGATCTTCGAGCTCGACAGCGCGGTCGAGATCAAGCTCCACGACGACGACCGCGGCCTGCTCGTGCACACGCGCGACGCCGAGAAGTTCTACCGCCTCCTGAACGGGCTCGTCCTCGAGCACGGCGTCGACCTCGAGACGATCCTCCCGGCCGACGAGGACGTCGAGGCGGTCTACCGGTACCTGATCGAGGGGGAGGGATCGACCTCATGAGCGTGCGGCGGCAGGTTCTCGCGGTCCAGCTCCTCGAGATCCGCAAGCGCTTCCTCGGCAAGCGCGCGATCCCGGTCTACCTGCTGGTGATCTTCCCGTTGATGATCTTCGGCGCGCGCGCCTTCGCCCTGCTCCTGTTCGGCGTGACGCAGAGCGGCGGGCTCGGCCATGACCGGGTGATGTACGCCGCACTCTACCGGACGCTGATCCTGAGGTTCGTCGTCTACTTCGGCTGCGTCGCGGTCTTCGTCCCGCTCTTCCGCGGCGACGTGCTCGACAAGTCGCTCCACTATTACTTCTTGGCACCGATCAGCCGGAAGACCCTGGCGGTGGCGAAGTACCTCTCGGGGCTGACCGCGGCGGTGGTGCTCTGGAACGGCGTGACGCTCGCGACCTGGCTCCTTCTCTACCTCGCTCGCGGTCCGGGGGCACTGATCGAGATGCTCTCGACTGCGGGCGGCTGGTTCGAGCTGGGGAGCTATCTCGCCGTCACCACGCTCGCCTGCATCGGGTACGGGGCCGTGTTCCTCCTCGCCGGGGTCGCGTACAAGAGCCCGATCGTCCCGGCGCTCGCCATCCTCGGGTGGGAGTCCATCAACGCGCTCCTCCCGCCGATCCTCAAGGCGGTCAGCGTTATCCATTACCTGGAGTCGCTCTGCCCGGTGTCGATCCCGCCCGACTCGGGGATCGCGATCCTGGCCGATCCCGCTTCGCCATGGGTTGCGGTTCCGGGGATCCTCGCGCTCGCGGCGATCCTGGTGACGCTCGCGGCGCGGAAAGCCGAGCGGTTGGAGATCCTGTACGGGACGGAGTAGCGGACCGGGGGTTCCTCCGCTGCTACGATTCTCCGGATGGCGCCCGACGACGGCATCGCTCGCAAGACTCCTCCGCTCACCATCCGCGAGCAGGCGGAGCACGTGCTGCGCCTCGCCCCGGCCGAGCGCCTGAAATTCCTCATCGAGGCGCCGAAGCCGCTCCCGCTCGTCCGCGCCCTTCCCGACGGCGATTTCTATCTCACGGTCCGCGAGGTCGGGCCCGACGACGCGGGGCCGCTCCTCCAGCTCGCCTCGGCGCCGCAGCTCACACACCTCCTCGACCTCGAGGGCTGGCGCGGCGACCGGTTCGATCCGCTGCGCTGCGGGGCCTGGGTGGCGCTCCTGGCGGAGACCGGCGAGCCTACGCTCAAGCGCTTCGTCCGGAACGCCGACGACGAGACGCTCGTGCTGCTCTTCCGCGACTGGGCGCACGTGCGCCCTCTCGAGATCGACCACGAGGAGCCGACGCGCGGCCACGGCGTCTCGGATGCCGGCGACGAGCGCGGCTTCATCTCCCCCGACGGCGGGCACCTGTTCGCCCCGGAGCGCCCAGAGCACGTCCTCGCGGTGCGCCGCCTCGCCGAGACGCTCTACCTCGACGACCAGCCGCGTTACGCGGGGCTGATCCGCACCGCGCTGTTCGACCTTCCGTCCGAGGTCGAGGAGAGCGCGCTGCGCTGGCGCCTCTCGCGCCTCGAGGAGCACGGCTACCCGCCGCTCGAGGAGGCGACGCAGATCTACGAGCCGCCGGCGGGCGCACATACCCCGCCGCCGGCGCCCGCGCCGCCCTCCGACGACGGCCTCGCCGCGTCCCACGCGGCGCTCCGGGTCCTCGGACCGCGCGGCCTGATCGCGACGGGAGTCGACGCGCTTCCGCCGGAGGCGCGGGAGCGCGTGCTGTTCGGGCTGTCGTCGCTCGCGAACCGCGTGCTCGTCGCGGACGCGGCCGATGCCGGGTCGATCGACGCGCATCGTCGCGTGCTCGAGCGCGCGGCCTCGTACGTCTCGCTCGCCCTGGAGGCGCGAGGGGCTCACGACGGCGCGCACGCGGCGCCGATCCTCGCGGAGGTGTTCGCGGTCGACCTCTTCCGCGAGGGGTACCAGCAGGCGGCGGCGCTGCGCCTGCGCGCGCGGCAGGTGCTCGCCACGGGATGGGGCGGCGGCCACGCGCACGCGCTCGACCTGCTCGATGGCCCGCTGCGGGCGCGCGTGTCGGCGCTGCTGCAGCCGCGCCCTCTCTACGTCGAGACCGCCGAGGACGGTGCGTCGCATCCGAGGGATTTCCGGCGCGTCGCGGAGATCGAGGAGACGCGCTTGACACTCGACCTCGCCGATTCGCTCGCGAAGATCCTGCTCGCCGGGACCGGCACCTCGGCCGCATCGATCCTCGACGAGGAGCGGCACCCGTTCGAGGAGCGGGCGCGGTTCTCGACGCTGCTGCTGACGATGCTCGCCTGGCACGCGGCGCGCGGCGCGCTGCGCATCGAGCGTCTGCCGCAGGACGTCATCGCCGACTTCCTGCGCACGACCGCCTCGCGCCGCACGGCCTCGCCCGAGGCGGCGACGCGCGCCATGGAGAAGCTGCTGGACGCCGTCGCCCCGCAGGCGGCGCCCGACCGTCGCGTCGCGGCCTCGCTGCGCCTGTTCGCCGCGACCTGCCTCGACCGGCTCGCGGCCGATTGCGGCGGCCTGGTCCCCGGGACGCCGGTCACGCCGCGCGTGGTGGGTTGCCTGAGGATCGCCTAGGGCGATCGCCCCTCAATCCCCCAGCGCCGTCCGGATCGCCGCGCACGCCTCGCGCGCGTTGTCGAGCGGCGCCGCGTCGACGAACGGCGCGATCCCGTATCGCGCCTTCCCGTCGTCCGTGCAGGTCACGACGATCCAGTCGCCGCGTGCGGGCCACATCCTCGGGTCACCGTAGACGAGCTGCTCCGAATCGGCGACCGCCAATTGGGATACGAGAACGGCCCCCAGCAGGACTCCCGCGCGCATGATCGCCCCGAGATTATCCGGGTTCCTTCGGGGGCTACAATGGCCCGTCTTGGAGGCCGCCATGACCGACGACAAGCCGCTGAAGTCCGCGTACGAGCTCGCGATGGAGCGGTTGAAGGCGAAAGACCGGGAGGAAGGCATCGAGGACCGCCCGCTCACGCCGGCACAGAAGGCGAAGATCGCCGAGCTACGTCGCGACGCGCAGGCGAAGCTCGCGGAGATCGAGATCCTCCACAAGAAGGCGCTCGCCGAGGCGGGCGGCGATCCCGAGGCGCTCAAGAAGCTCGAGGAGCACTATCAGACCGACCGCGCGCGGGCGGAGTCGCGCCTCGAGGCGGCGATCGCGAAGGTCAAGGGATAACGGGGCATTCAGCTCCGCTCCTCCCAGACCTTCGCCAGCTCGACGATCACCTTCGCCGCGAGCTCCATGTCCTGCACCGACACCCACTCGAGCCGCGAGTGGTAGTTGTGCTCGCCGGCGAAGATGTTCGGCGTGGGCAGCCCCATGAAGCACAGGCGTGAGCCGTCGGTCCCGCCGCGGATCGGATGCTCGCGCAGGGTCAGGCCGCAGCGGCGGATCGCCTCGCGCGCGTTCTCGATGATCTGCGGGTGCTTCTCGAGGACCTCCCGCATGTTCCGGTACGACTCCTCGACCTTGCACTCGACGGTCGCGCCCGGCCACGCGGAGGCGACCTCCTTCGCGAGCTTCTCGATCCAGGCTTCCTTGTCCTCGAGCCCGGGGGTCTTGAAATCGCGGATCAGGAGCTTCACGGTCGTCTTGTCGACGGCGGCGTTGACGACGTACGGGTGCACGTACCCCTCGTACCCCTCGGTCGTCTCCGGGGAGAGCTTGTCCTTGGGGAGGCGGCCGATGAAGTCGGCGGCGACCTTGATGGCGTTGACCATCTTCCCCTTGGCATACCCGGGGTGCGTGTTGAACCCCTGGAACGAGACGGTCATCGCGTCGGCGGCGAAGGTCTCCATCTCGATCTCGCCGCGCGTCTCGCCGTCCATCGTGTAGGCGCACGAGGCGCCGAACTTCGCGACGTCGAAGTACTTCGTGCCGTTTCCGACCTCCTCGTCGGGGGTGAACCCGATCCGGATCGGGCCGTGCGGGATCTCGGGGTGTTTCACGAGATACTCGGCCGCCGCCACGATCTCGGCCACCCCGGACTTGTTGTCCGCGCCGAGCAGCGTCGTCCCCGACGCGGTCACGATGTCGCACCCGCTTTGCTCCTTCAGATGGGGATTGTCCTTGAAGCGGATGACGGCGCTGGGATCGTCCGGAAGGACGAGGTCCTGCCCCTGGTAGTTCTTGTGGACGATCGGCTTGACGTTCGCTCCCGGCATCTCGGGAGAGGTGTCGACGTGCGCGATGAACCCGATCACCGGCACCTTCGCCTTCTTCGTCGTCGCCGGAATCGTGGCGAAGACGTACCCGTGCTGATCCATCGTCGCGTCGGAGAGGCCGATCTCCTTCAGCTCGTGCGCGAGATGGCGCAGCAGGTCGAGCTGCTTGGCCGTCGACGGATACGTCTCCGAGTTCTCGTCGGATTGCGTGTCGAACGTCACGTAGTGGAGGAAGCGGCGAAGCACCGCGTCACGGAGCGTGGAGTCGGCCATGGTCACCTCGAGCGCGCGTGTGGGTTCACCGTGTCACGCTATCCCGAGTGCACTCCACTGTCCAGATCCCTTGTATGTCGTCGGGCGCTGCGCTAGGATGCGTCGTCGCCACGGTACCCACACGCGAGGCGACACGCGGAGTCCCGATGCTGCGTGCCCTGGGCGTGATTCCAGCCCGCTACGCGTCGACCCGGTTTCCCGGTAAGCCCCTCGCACCCCTCGGCAACGGAACCCTCCTCTCCGCCGTGTGGCACGCCGCGATGCGGGCCCGGAGCCTGGCGCGCGTGATCGTCGCCACCGAGGATCGCCGGATCACCGAGGCGTGCGCGGCCCTCGGGGCCGAGGCGATGCTCACCTCTCCGGATCACCCCTCGGGCACCGACCGCGCGGCCGAGGTCGCCCGCCGCGCGGGAGACGCGTTCGAGGTGGTCCTCAACATCCAGGGGGACGAGCCGCTCGTGACGGGCGAGACGCTCGATCGCCTGGTCCGGGCGCTCGACGCGGATCCGGCCCTCGAGATGGCGACCACCGCCGAGCCGGTGACGGAGGCGGCCGATCTCTTCGACCCCGGTGCCGTCAAGGTGGTCCGGGCGGCGGACGGCCGCGCGCTCTACTTCTCGCGCTCGCCGATCCCGTTCCACCGCGGGGAGGCGACCGCTCTCGCCGCCGACTTTTCTCCGGCGCTTTCGCACCGTCCCGGCGGCCTGTCCGGCTACCTCAAGCACCAGGGGCTTTACGCCTACCGCCGCGCCACGCTGTTCCGGCTGACGCAGATGCCCCCGTCCCCGCTCGAGATCGACGAGGGGCTCGAGCAGCTCCGCGCGCTCCAGGCGGGGATCGCGATCCGCGTGCTCGACTCCGATTTCCGGTCGATCGCCGTCGACACCCCCGCCGACCTCGCGCGCGCCGCGCGCCACCTCGCGAGCCAGGAGATCTCCCGATGATCAAGCCGAAGCGGACCGCCAAGTACATCTTCGTGACCGGCGGCGTGGTCTCCTCGCTCGGGAAGGGGCTCGCGTCCGCCTCGATCGGGCGGATCCTCGAGGGACGCGGGTTCAAGGTCGCGCTCCAGAAGCTCGACCCGTACATCAACGTCGATCCCGGCACGATGAGCCCGTTCCAGCACGGCGAGGTGTTCGTCACCGAGGACGGGACCGAGACCGACCTCGACCTCGGCCACTACGAGCGCTTCACCTCGATGACGGCCGACAAGAACACGAACTTCACGACCGGGAAGATCTACAAGAGCGTCATCGAGAAGGAACGCCGCGGCGACTACCTCGGCGCGACCGTGCAGGTGATCCCGCACATCACCGACGAGATCAAGGAGTCGATCCTCAAGGTCTCGGGGGACGTGGACATCCAGATCGTCGAGATCGGCGGGACCGTCGGCGACATCGAGTCGCTCCCCTTCCTCGAGGCGATCCGGCAATT
>Ga0306922_10000008_pt1 | contig 144326 bp, 125 predicted proteins | sample sta12Cox44000082_FD_203758 | JGI IMG/M metagenome (GOLD analysis project Ga0306922, IMG submission 203758) | Lab enrichment of tropical soil microbial communities from Luquillo Experimental Forest, Puerto Rico - statoxic.12C.oxic.44.000.082 (v2)... | ecosystem: Environmental > Terrestrial >... | reverse complement strand
CTCACATCCCCGAGCCGGACAGCACGGCCTGCGCGACCACGGCCGACATCCCCGGTGACTGCAAGACGCCGGGGTGCGAGAGCGGAGTCTGCGTGGCCGCTCACATCCCCGAGCCGGACAGCACGGCTTGCACGACGACCGCCGACATTCCGGGCGACTGTCGGACACCGGGCTGCGAATCGGGCGTCTGCGTGGCGACTCACATCCCCGAGCCGGACAGCACGGCCTGCACGACCGCCCCGGACCTCCCGGGCGATTGCCGGACGCCGGGCTGCGAGGCGGGCACCTGCGTTTCGACTCACATCCCCGAGCCGGACAGCACGGCTTGTAACTTCACTGGTGTCATCCCCATTGAGAACGATTGCCGGACGCCGGGCTGCGAATCGGGCGTCTGCGTTCCGACGCACATCCCGAAGCCGGACAGCACGCCGTGCTCGTCCGTTGCAGATATCCCCGGCGACTGCAAGACGCCTGGGTGCGAGGCCGGCACCTGCGTAGCGGCTCACATCAATGAACCCGACAGCACGACCTGCACGACGACCGCCGACATCCCGGGCGACTGCCGGACCCCGGGCTGCGAGTCGGGCGTTTGCGTCGCAACCCACATCCCCGAGCCCGACAGCACGGTCTGCACGACGACCGCCGACATCCCCGGCGACTGCAAGACGCCTGGGTGCGAGAGCGGAGTCTGCGTGGCCGCTCACATCAACGAGCCCGACAGCACGACGTGCACGACGACCGCCGACATCCCGGGCGACTGCCGGACGCCGGGCTGCGAGTCGGGCGTTTGCGTCGCGACTCACATCAACGAACCCGACAGCACGCCCTGCACCGATACCGGTAACGCGTGCTTCAACGCCGGATGCGAGGCCGGGTCGTGCAGCCAGACGCACGTCCCGGTCACCTGCCCCAGCGACAACAACTCCTGCACCGACGATAGCTGCGACCCGACGCTGGGTTGCGTCTACACCTGCAATCCGACGGGCAAGGCCGAGTGCAGCATCACGATCGGTGACTACATCTGGAACGACGCCAACCACGACGGCATCCAGGAGCCCGGAGCCGGCATCGGTGGCGTGACGATCTCGCTGCACGACTGCACGACGGCGAGTTCCGACCAGACGACGACCACCGCGGCGGACGGCAGCTACTCGTTCACGGTCTCGGTCAATCCGACGACCTGCACGTTCTCCGACAACTACTCGATCACCGTGACGGACACCGGCAACGTGCTGAACGGATACACGGGAAGCCCGGCGGACGTCGGCAGCGACGACACGATCGACAGCGACTGCGTGAACAAGCAGATCGCCTGCCAGCCGTATCCCGCGACCGATCTCACCGAAGACTGCGGCTTCTACAAGGCCAGTCCGACCGAGGTTTGCCGGACGCCCGGATTCTGGGGGACGCACGGCGGAACCGAGAAGAGCAACGCCACCAACATCACCCAGGCCGTTCTCGACAGCGTCGGCGGCCTGCACGTCTGCGGCCACCTGATCGACGACACCGATCCGAAGCCGCCGAACTTCACGCCGACGTCTCAGTCCTCGGCTCTCGAGGCAATCTGCGTGAACGTCAAGGGTCAGCAGGTGCTCCAGCTCGCGCGTCAGTTGACGGCCGCGGCTCTCAACTGCGTCATGAGCCAGGGCACCCCGATTCCCGATCCCTCCAGCTCCCATGCCGATCCGAGCATCTGCGGCGGCACGGACCTCTCAACCCTCTGGACCGAGTGCGACGACCTCTGCGCGTTCAACGGACCGATCACGCCACACGGTCTCGACGCCGAGGGTTGCATCGAAGCGCTCGATTGCTTCAACAACGGCGGCCTGGCGGACGCGTTCGGGCACTGCGGACCCAACCCGAGCGGCAACTGCCACGACCGCGACCTGTGCCAGGTCGACGCGGCCGGGCACCCGATCCCGGGCGGCCTCTGCTGGCCGGATCCGGGCCCGGCGGGCAGCTCCAAGGCGTGCAATGCGGCAACGCAGAACAACTGCACGATCATCTTTGGACACTGCTCGCACCCGTAGTCGACGACCGATGAAGTAAGCAAGAAGGGGCGCCTCCGGGCGCCCCTTCTTGTTCCTGGAGGCGTTGTGCGGCCATTTTTGGGTTGTCCGGTGATTCGGCTCGAAGTACCTGTTGTGCGGGGGTCTTCGAGGAAGCGTATGAAAGTAACAACGATTGCGATCGCCTCCGGGCTGTTCGCGTGCACGTTAGCTCTGCCCTCCGGCGCCGCTCGAGCCCGTGAGCTGACGCTCGAGGATCGGATCGAGTATCAGCGGCGCATCGAGAGCGTCCTCTGGAGCCACACGCTCTGGCCCGAGCAGAACCCCACGCCGAAGCCCGCCCTCTCCGCGGTGGTCTCGGACGCGGACGTTCGCCGCAAGGTCGAAACCGCTCTCGCCGAGAGCGTCGCGCTCGAGCGTTACTGGCAGCGCCCCATCGAGACCGCCCAGCTCCAGGCGGAGCTCGATCGCATGGCCGAGGGCTCGCAGCAGCCTGAAGTGCTCCTCGAGCTGTTCGCGGCGCTGGACGACGATCCCGACGTGATTGCTGAGGCCTTGGCAAGGCCCGCGCTTGCCGACCGGTTGATCCGGAGCTGGTACGCGCGGGATCCGCGATTCCACGGGGCGTTGCGGGCCGCGGCCGAGGCCGCGCTTCGGACTGGTCGGGACGTGGCCGCGATGCGCCGCCTCGGGGCGGAGTACTCGGAGACCGAGGTCGTCGCGACCGGTTCTCCGGCCGCGCTGCAGCTCGCCGAGCCCATCGCAGGGCGACTGGAGCTCGACGCGAGCGCCTGGACGGCCCTCGTCCGCGAAGTCGCCGTGGGATTCGCGCTGGCACGTCCGGGAACGTCCGACTCACGCGCGGGGCGGGCGCGAGAGACGCTCGACGTGAGCGCGCTGCTCGATCGCATCCCGCTCGGCCGGGCGGGAGCGCTCCAGGAGACCGATGATTCCTTCCTGGTGTACGCGGTTACCGAGAAGAGTCCGGGCCGGCTCCACGTTGCCACGGTCCGGTGGCCGAAGAAGAGCTTCGATACGTGGTGGACGGAGGTCCGGGGCTCGCTCCCCGCTTTCACGGAATCCAATGCGCCGGCAACGTCCGAGCGGGACGCCGGTCTCGCCGTTCCGGCCGTGACCGCGGCGACCTGCACGGCCGACACATGGACGCCGTCGAAGATCGAGGTGCCCGATCCGCGATCCAACGAGGTCGCCGTCTGGACCGGGACCCAGATGGTCATCTGGAGCGGCTTTGACGGGATGTACATGTCAACCGGCGGCCGCTACACCCCTGCGACCGATACGTGGACGACGGTGACCACCAGCGGCGCCCCGCCGCCCAGGACGGGGGCCGTCGCCGCTTGGACCGGGACCGAGATGATCGTGTGGGGGGGCACCAACGCCGCGGGCTCCAACAGCTCGTACCTCAATTCCGGCGGGCGGTACAACCCGACGTCCAACACGTGGACGGCCACCTCGACCGGCGCCAACGTGCCCACCGGTCGCACCGACAGCGCGGGCATCTGGTCGGGAACCGAGCTGATCGTCTGGGGAGGGTACGACGGCAACCTGAACGCGTTCTACAACACCGGCGGTCGCTACAACCCATCGACCGATTCCTGGGTCGCGACGTCCACCGGCACCAATCTTCCCGCGGCTCGCTACGGCCATACCGCGGTCTGGTCGACGACGACATCTGAAATGATCGTGTGGGGTGGGCAGGACTCGACATTCACGCCGGTCAATACGGGGGGCCGCTACAAGCCCGCGACGGACACCTGGACCGCGACGCCGACGACCGGCGCCGTGCCCACCGCCGTTGCCAAGCACAGCGCCGTGTGGACCGGGTCCGAGATGATCGTCTGGGGCGGAACGCCCGACTTCCTATCCGATACCAACGCGGGCGGGCGTTACAACCCCTCGACCAACGCGTGGACGGCAACGCCGAGCTCGGGGGCGCCGGGAGCCCGGCAGAGCCACGTGGCCGTCTGGACCGGCAGCGTGATGATCGTCTGGGGAGGGGAGTCCTCGGTCGACGGCAGCGTGTTCAACACGGGCGGCCGGTTCACGCCGTCGAGCAACTCCTGGGCTTCGACCTCCACCGGCGCCAACGTGCCCGCGGCCCGCTCCGGGTCCGCCGCCGTATGGTCAGGGACCGAGATGATCGTCTGGGGGGGCTACGACGCGAGCTCTCCCGTTTTCCAGATGAACACCGGGGGGAGGTACAACCCCGGCACCGATTCCTGGGTACCCACGACGAACGGCTCGACCGTGCCCGTCGCGCGCTCGCAGCACACGACCGTCTTCAGCGGTACGGAGATGATCGTCTGGGGAGGAGACGGCGGGATTCGCGGGCTCCTGAACTCCGGCGGCCGCTACACGCCCTCGACCGACACGTGGGTCCCGACCTCCACCGGGACGAACGTCCCCGCGGCGAGGAGCTACGCCACGGCGGTCTGGTCGGGAACCACGATGGTCGTCTGGGGGGGATATAACGGGTCTACGGTCCTCAACAGCGGGGGACGCTACACCCCCAGCACGAACTCCTGGGCGACGACCTCGACCTCGGGAAGCGTGCCTTCGGCCCGCAACAAGCACACGGCCGTCTGGACGGGGTCCAGGATGATCGTCTGGGGCGGGATGTCGGGGTCGGGGACTCAGTTCAACACCGGCGGCCAGTACGATCCGGCGTCGGACACGTGGACGGCGACCTCCACCGGGGCGAACGTCCCCCTGGCGCGCTTCTACCACTCGGCGGTTTGGACCGGGACCGAGATGATCGTGTGGGGGGGGTCGAGCGGATCGGCCTTCCTCAATACCGGCGGACACTACAACCCGACCACCGATTCCTGGATCGCGACGTCCACCGGGGCGAACGTACCGGCGATCCGGATCGAGCACAGCGCGACCTGGACCGGCAGCGAGATGATGATCTGGGGCGGGTACACCCCTCCGTACACGAACACGGGAGCGAGGTACAACCCGGCCACCCAGACTTGGACTCCCGTCTCCACGGGGGCGAACGTGCCGTCCGCGCGATCGGGCCACCAGGCGATCTGGATGGGGAATCGGGTCATCGTCTGGGGAGGCTACAACGGCTCGTACATGAACTCCGGAGCGCTGTACAACCCCGCCGACGATACCTGGTCCGCCATGACGACGAACAGCGTTCCCGCGGCGCGGCGCTACTTCACCGCCATCAACGGCGGGGCGTCCGACGGGCGCATGATCGTCTGGGGGGGAGAGCCGGTCACGTCGACCGGGGGTCTCTACTGCGTGACGTGCGGCCTGATCTGGTACCAGGACCTCGACGGCGACGGTCACGGGAACCCGAACGTCTCGCAGCCGGCCTGCACGGCCCCCACCGGTTACGTCTCGGCCGGGGACGACTGCAACGACGCGGACCCGACGGTCATCGAGGTCCCGCCGGAGGTGACGGGGCTCAAGATCTCCAAGCTCTCGGGGACGACGGCGGAGCTGTCTTGGGACAGCCAGGCGGCGATCTCGGGAAGCTCGACCAAGACCGACGTCGTGACGGGGTTCCTGGATGCGCTCCGGTCGGCCCACGGGTTCGGCGGGGCGACCTGCCTGGCCAGCCAGGTCACGGGAACGGTCTACGACGACACGCGGGCGAACCCCGGGGCAGGGTTGGCATATTATTACCTGGTGCGGGGCACGACCTCGTGCGGCAAGGGAACGTACGGCGACTCGGGTCAGGTCCCCGATCCCAGGGACGCGCTCGATTCCTCGGGACCCTGTCCGTGAGGGGCGGTTCTGCGCGAAGGCACGACCCCACGTAACGATCCGATCGAAGAAAGGACTCGAGGGACGCGATGAGATCGACCCCCCGGATACTGGCCCTGTGTCTCGTGACGGCGCTTCAGGTGCGCGGACTCGCTCAGGAGGAGCCCCCCGCCAAGGCCGAGCCGCCCAAGCCCCAGGAACTCCCCAAGGGGCGCATCTTCTATGTCCGTCAGACGGTCGGCAGCGACGTCAACGACGGGCTCGCCCCGGACCGCGCTTGGGCGAGCATCTCGAAGCTCTCAGACGTGCTCCAGGCGGGGGATACCGCCTACGTCGGTCCCGGGCTCTACCGGGACGAGATCCTCGTCGGCGCCGACGGCACGTTCGCGAACCCGATCACCCTGGTCGCGGACAATGCCGGCGAGTACACGGGGGATCCCCCGGGCATCGTCATGATCGCCGGCTCCGACCCGTTCGACGCGACGAAATTCCAGCCGACGGATTCTCCGGGTATGTACAAGGCGGATGGCGGGGAGCACCCGGTCGGCGGGGTCGTCGAGATGGACGGCCCCCAATTTCGCTACATGCGCGCGTCGGCGATGAAGGAGCACATCGTCGACAAGCTCACCGAGATCCAGGTGGTCGCGAAGGTCCCGCAGACCTACTACTACGACGAGACGGCGAAGGTCGTCTACATGCACACCAGCGACGGGAAGCACCCCAAGACCCACGAGATCGAGCTGATGCGCCGCTCGGACGGGATCGCGATCTCGGGAAAGAAATACATCACGGTCGTCGGGTTCACGGTGCGGCACACCGCCGACTCCGGGATCCGGTTTTGGGAGGGAGCCACCGAAGGAATCGCGGTCGGCAACACCGCGTGGGGGTGCCGCCAGGGCGTCCGCGTCTACGGGGCGACGCACATCCTCGTCGAGGGCAACACGCTCTTCCGCAACGAGAACTGCGGGGTCTACTTCGCGAAGGTTTCCACCGACGGCCACGTGGTCGGCAACATCTTCTACGAGAACGTCAAGGGCACGCGCTGGAGCAGCGAGTCCGCGAACGGGCTCGCCGCGGACAACGTCGCGTTCGACAACAAGGAAGCCGGCGTGTCGGTCGAGAACGCGGACAACACCCGCGTCATCGGCAACCGTCTCGTCGGCAACAACCGGGCGCAGATCCTCACGATGGGGACGCGGCCAATCGCCGAGGGGAACTGTCTCGACGTCGGCTCGGGCACGGGTGTGCTCGCCGAGTACCTCTACGTCAAGTACAACGATCTCGCCGCCTACCAGAAGGGCGCGGTTCGCGACCACGGTGGGAAGCAGGGCAAGTGCGGGACGCTCCCGGAGAAGCTGGACGTCCACAAGCTCCACCAGGCCTCGCTTGCCTATACCGATAATGCCCGCAAGATCCTGGCGGCCAAGCAGGACACGAAGGACAAGACCGCCAGCAAGTGACGGTCAGGGCGGATCGCTAATCCGAAGGCTCGGGGTCTACCTGGCGCCGCCGCAGGCGGTGGTGCTTCCGCTGAAGGTGCCGTGCTGCGTCTGCGACGTGGTATCCGGAATACCCCAGTTCCCGCTGACGGATGGGCCGACGAGCGTGCCGGTCGCCGTGCCTATGGCGGTTGCCACGGTCTGTCCGAACGACAGGCTGACGGTCGTTCCGTTCACGCTGCCCCACACATACCCGCCAGTCTGCCCATTGGTGTCCTTGTAGCTGCCCGCGAGGATGGACCCGGATTGAGCTAGGTTCCAGTTCCCGGAGCCCGTGCCCGTGTACGTGCCGCAGAAGAGGGTCACGATCGATCCGGTCGCCACCAGCGCGGTGAACGATCCGGAATCTCCGTTGCCGCTCCAGGAGCCTTGAAGCTGCCCGGCCACGACGTAACCGGTGAAGGTGTATCCGCCCCCGGTCACCGTGATGAGCCCGGTGCCGGTGTCGTACGTGCCCGCGAGCGCGACGGTCGTCCCGCCAACGAGCGTGAGCGTACCGTTGACGGAGACCGTGGACGCCGCGAGCCGTACCATCCCCGTCTGGGCCGCGTAGGCCGCGATCGTCAGCGAGAGCGTTCCGCTGGTGGAGGCTCCGCTGACGACGCCGGAGTAGGTCGTCGGCTGCGTGCCACCGCCGCCGTTGTTGCTGCCGCTGTAGTCGGTCGAGCTGCACGCCACGACCGTCATCAGCGCGAGTGCGATCGTCAGCACCGCGACGAGCCCCTTCCGATTCTCGCTGGTCATCGTTCCTCCCTGCCTTCGCAGTCGATCGATCCCGCATTCCGTGCAGGATCGCGCACCACGAATTCTATTTCACGATCGTGCCGATCGGGCGCTTTTCCGCACGGCTGCACGCCGCGACCCAAATCCTTGCCGTCCGTAGAATAGGACGATGGGCGCGGGTAATCGCAAGTCCCGACCGGCTGTCTGGCTCGTTCTGGCCGCCCTGGCGGGCGCAGCCGCGATGCTCGCGATTCCGCGCCTCAAGGGTGGTCCGAGCGCGGCGCCCCCGCCCGCAGCCTCCGCCGCCGACGCACGCAGCCGCGCGCAGGCCTTGGCATCGGCCGGCCGGTTTCGGGAGGCGATCGGCCTGCTGCAGGCCGCGATCCGGTCCGGGCCGTACGACGAGGGGCTCGAGTACATGCTGGGGGAGATGATGACCGCGAACGCCACCCCGGCCGAAATGGTCGCGTTCTACTCCGGGGAGGTCGAGCACGACCGGAAGCCGCAGACGAGCCATTACTTCTGGGCGATGGGGCTGGCGCGCTCGGGGGACACACCGGGCGCGATAGGGCAGCTTTCGCGCGCCCTCGAGGTCGATCCCGCGCACGAGATGAGCCAGAGGCTCTGGGGCGTTCTGCTCGAGCGCCAGGGGGAGCTCGCGCCCGCGCTGTCCCACTACGCCGAGGCGATCCGGATCCACCCCGAATTCAGGGATGCCCTTCAGGATGCCGCGCGGGTGGCCGCGGGGCTCGGGCGGACGGCGGAATCGGAGCAGTACGCCGCCCGTGCACGGGCGGCCGACCCGAACACCCCGCGCTGCTTCTTCTACTGGGCGCGGTACCTCCATGAGCACGGGAGGGACGGCGCGGCCTGGGCGGAGATCCAGAAAGGCGTCGCGGCGATGCCGGGGGATGCCGAAACGCTCCGTCTCCGCGATCAAATCGCAGCCGCGCTCGGCCCGGCGCGGCCTCCCTCCTGACCGGGGCGCCTGCTTGATCCAGCGACGTTTTGGCTGTATATGAATGTTTTTCCGGCGACGCCCCATTGGGTTCGCCTCGTCGCGGGTGGTGTGTCGATGACACGGCTCGAGTTGACCGCCATGGTACGGGAGATCGTCAGGAGCCACGCGCGCATCGCGGTTGCCGAGATCGACGACCGCCAGATCCTCAGCCGCGACCTCGGCTTCGACTCGCTGGCGTTCCTCCTGACCCTGTCGGACCTGGAGGACCGCCTGAGATTCCGCTTCCCGCTCGAGAACGTCGAGAGGCTCCGCGACGTCTCCTTCGGCGAGCTCGTGCACCTGATCGCCTCCCAAGAATCCTCTCGGGCCTGACGCTTGGCGCCTCCGTACCGCGACTTCGTCGCCCTCATCGAGAGTCTCAGAGACGCCGATCCCGCGAAGGGGATCGTGATGGTCAGCCTGAGGCTGCAGGAATCGTTCACCTCGTATGCCGACCTCTACCGCCGGACCCGCGCCTACGCCCGCCAGTTCCGCGCGAAGGGGGTGCGGCCGGGGGATCGCGTCGTCATACCCCTCGCGACGAACCTCGAGACGATCGCCTCGTTTCTCGCCCTGGTGACGATCGGCGCCGTGCCGTTCTCGGTGACCGAGCCCCTCCTCGGCCAGGATCGCGAGGCCCACCGCCGCCAGATCGTCCGGCTCATCCGGGCCTACGGCGTCCACCGTCTGTTCGTCTCCGAGGAGCTGTCCGCGATCGCCGGGGCCTACCCGGACGTACCGGCGGAGATGGCCCTGGCAGCGATTCCGCCGAGCCCCGCCGAGCTGGCGGACGAGACGCTCTTTTCGCCGGCGAGCGTGGGGCCTGACGACGTCGCCTTCGTCCAGTTCTCCTCGGGGAGCACGTCTCAGCCGAAGGGGGTCCGGATCACACACCGCGGGCTGGTCTTCAACGCCGGCCTGATCGTCGACGCCGACCGGCGCACGGCCGACAGCGTCTGGGTCAGCTGGCTGCCGCTCTACCACGACATGGGCCTCGTCGGCGGCCTCCTGACGAACTTCCTCCTCAAGAATCCGCTGGTCCTGATGCACCCGCGCAGCTTCGTCACCCGGCCGATCGCCTGGCTCTCCGCGATCACCCGCCACCGCGGGTACGTCACTGCGATCCCGAACTTCGCCCTCGACATCTGCACGCAGCGGATCACGGAGGAGCAGCTCGCCGAAACGCCGCTCGATCTGTCCTCGTTCCGCTACATCTACAACGGGTCCGAGCCGGTCCGGCCCTCCTCGATCCGGCGGTTCGAGGAGAAGTTCGCCCGATTCGGGTTCGTTCCGGGCAGCGTTAGGCCCGTGTACGGGATGGCCGAGACGACGCTCATCATCAGCGCGCCTGCCTGGGACGAGCCCGAGGTTGTCCGGCGGATCGAAGGGATGGACGTCCCGTCCGTCGGCTTCCCTCTCGGCGACCTCCGGGTCGAGATCCGGGACGACGACGGCGCCCCCGTTCCCGCGGACACGATCGGCGAGATCCACGTCCGGGGGACCTCGGTCACCCCCGGGTATCTCGACCCGGCGGCGACGGCGGAGCTGCTGCGCGACTCCTGGTTGGCCACCGGGGATCTCGGCATGCTCGATTCGGAAGGGCGCGTCTACGTCACGGGCCGCAAGAAGGATCTTCTCATCGTCCAGGGGCGGAACTTCTACGGCCACGACATCGCGGCGGTCATCGAGGAAGCGAACGGTCTGAAGTCCGGCAGCGTCTACGTCTTTTCCATCGACGTCGAGGGGCGCGAGGAGCCGGTCGTGATGCTCTCGCTCCCGAAGCCCGGCGCGGAGGAGAACGGGGCGCGGAAGGACCCGGCCGAGGTCGGGGCGCTCCTCGCCGCCGTGCAGACGCTCGTCATGCGGGAGTTCGGCCTTCCGGTCTACGACCTGTGCGTCGTGCCCCGGATTCCCAAGACGACCAGCGGCAAGATCATCCGGCATCTCTGCCGGCAGATGTATCTCGAGGCCAAGCGGTAGCTAGCTCGCGCGCGCGCATCTCCGCCACCGCGCCGTAGATCCGATCCTCGATCCCGGCGTACGCGGCGCGAGGGTCCCGCCCGACCTCCTCGACGCCGACCGGCGGAAAGATCCGGACCGTCACCCGGGCGCCGACGATCCGGCTCAAGCCGCCGATGGTGGGTGCGTTCGACAAGCCGTCGATCGCGATCGGCAGGATCGGCAGCCGGGTCCCGCGGCGCAGCACCTCGATCCCCGCGAGGAAGAACCGCCGCGCCCCCTCGTCCCGCTCGACTCCGCCCGCGGGAAAGATCACCGGGCTGCCGTCGAAGCGAGGGACGTCCTGAGCGAAGCGCGTCAGCGCGGCGAGGTCCTCGCCCACGTCGCGCTTGCCGACGCACACGAACCCTCCGTGTCGGAGCACGAGCGAGATCGTCGGCTTGCCGCGGCGCAGCCTCTCCATCGCGACGAACTTCAGATTCAGCGTGTCGAGAATCGTGATCAGCAGGGGGACGTCCAGGCTGCTCTGGTGATTCGCGACGACCAGGTACCGCCCGGGCGGCGGCATGGAGCCCTCCACGCTGACGTGGAGCCCCACGCCCCACCGCGCGGCGCCGAACATCATCCGGCCCCACCGCCGCACCGCCGCGTTGAACGCCGCGACCGTCTTCGCGGGATCGTCGCGGTAGGCGACGAGCACCCAGAATCGGAGCCAGAGATCGAGCGCGACCGCGTACACGGCTCCCGCCGCGAGGGCCGCGAGAATGCGCAGTCGCGTCATTTCGGGACACCCGGAATGAAGAAACGAACGCGGGGATCATAGTCGAAGTCAGAGCACCCACGCGCCGCGCAGGTGAGGTACCCTGCGCGCTCCCGCGCGTTTGGCACGAGGCGCCCGACCACCGCATGGAAGAGTCACCGAGCACGCCGATCCTCGAGGGCCGCGGGCTCCTGCGCACGTACCGGCTCGGCGCGGTCGCCGTGCCGGCGCTGCGCGGCGTGGACCTCGCCGTGGCGCCGTCCGACTTCGTGGTGCTTCGCGGCCCCTCGGGCTCGGGGAAGACGACGCTGATCAACCTGCTGGGCCTGCTCGACCGCCCCGACGGCGGAGGCGTGTGGCTCGACGGCCGGAGCGTCGCCGCGCTCGACGACGATCAGCTGTCGGATTGCCGGCGGGACCGCTTCGGATTCGTCTTCCAGACGTTCAATCTCGTCCCCGTCCTGACCGCCGCGGAGAACGTGGAGTACCCGATGGTCCTGCGCCACGCGCCCGCGGCGCTCCGGCGCCGCAGGTCCCGGGAGCTGCTCTCCCGCGTGGGGCTCGAAGGCAAGGCGGACGTCCGTCCGGACCTCCTCTCGGGGGGCGAGCGCCAGCGCGTGGCGATCGCCCGCGCGCTCGCGAACGACCCCGAGGTCGTCCTCGCCGACGAGCCCACCGCCAGCCTCGACTCGCGCGGCGCCGAGGGCGTGCTCGACCTGATGCAGCGGCTTCACGAGGACCGGGCCGTGGCCCTCGTCGTGTCGACCCATGACCCGCGGGTGGCGGGACGCGCGCGCCGGGTTGTCACGCTCGTGGACGGTCGCGTGGAGTCCTCGACGTGACGCTCTTCCGTCTCGCGGCGCGCAACGTGGCGCGCAACACCCGGCGCAGCGCGCTGACGCTGGGCGGGGTCGCCGTCGGCTTCGCGGCGATCGCCATGGCCGGCGGGTTCGTGGCGCAGTCGTTCCAGGCGCTGCGCGAGGGAACGATCCGCGGGGGGACGGGCCATCTGCAGATCGCGGATGCCGCAGCGTTCGACGGGGGCCCGGACGCGTCCCGCGATCACCCCGTCGTCCAGGCGGCACGCGTCGAGGCGCTCGTCGCGGCGGATCCCGAGGTTGCCGTCGTCCTCCCGCGCATCGAGTTCGTCGCGCTCGTCTCGAGCGGCTCCCGCTCCTTCCCGTGCGTCGGCACCGGCGTCGATCCCGCCGGCGAGGCGCGCGCGATGGACGCAGCGTCCTCCGTCGTGCGCGGGCGATGGCTCGCCGATGGCGGAGAGCGGGGCGTCGTCCTGGGCGCGGGGCTCGCGAAGGCGCTCGGCGTTTCGCCGGGAGACGTGGTCGGGATGCTCTCCGGTACCCCCGAGCGGGGCCTCCATTCCGTCCGCGCGGTGGTGGCCGGGATCGCGGCGTTGCCGTTTCAGGAGCTCGACGACCGCGCCGTCTTCACGACCGTCGATCTGGCCGGGGAGCTCCTCGCGGCCCCCGGGGAAGTCTCGAAGCTCGCGGTCGTGCTCAAGGACCGGGCCGATCCCGCCGTCGTGCTGGAGCGGCTGCTCGGCACTCTGCGCGCCGCCGGGCTCCCGCTCGCCGGGCGCACGTGGAGGGAACTCGCCCATTTCTACCGCCAGGTACGCCTGCTTTACATCGGAATCTTCGGATTCATGGGGGCGGTGATCGTCGTCGTCGTCCTGCTCGCAGCGGCCAACACCATGATGATGGCGGCCTCGGAGCGGACCCGCGAGGTCGGGACGCTGCGCGCGCTCGGAACGCGGGCGTCGCGCGTGCGGAACCTCCTCATCGCCGAGGGGCTCCTCCTCGGAATCGCGGGTTCGGTGGCCGGGGCCGCGCTCTCGCTCCTCCTGCGTCTCGTGCTCAACCACGCGGGGATCGTGCTCCCGCCGCCGCCCGGGGTCGCGCGGCCGGTCCCCCTTCACATCCAGCTCTTTCCGCTGGCCTACGCGGTGGGGGCGTGCGTGATGACTGCGACGCTTGCGGCTGCGGCTTACGTCCCCGCCCGACGCGCGGCACGTCGGCCGATCGTCGAGGCGCTAGCGCACGTCTAAACGGACGGGAACGGTCGTTTGGACGACGTCTTTTTCTCGGCTTTGCGCATATTCCGGTCTTAACACGTTCCGAGCGCGCGGCGTGTGCCGCGCCTGTGCCGGTCGGTCGTCCGGAGTGTAAGAGCCTGGCTCCGCGGACCTCGTACATCGCTCCACCGCGGCGGGGCGCTCAGGCCGGCGTGCGACGTCCTCATCGGAGCGATGGGGAGGACAGCATGCGAATGTCCGCTGCAATGCTCTTCGTATCGACGGGCCTGATTCTCACGGTCGGCGCGGCGCGGGCCGGATTGCCGATCGCCCCGCCCGAGCGAGGAAACCCGCCGCTCGGGACGACGGTCGAGCCGTCGATCATCAGAGTCGCAGACGACGGCACGCGATTGCCCTGGCCGCCGGCGCTCCGCGACGCCGACCACGACGGGTTCGACGCGGAAGTCGACTGCAACGACGACGACCCCGCGGTCCACCCGGGGGCCGTCGAGCTGCTCGACGGGATCGACAACGACTGCAACGGGGTCGTCGACGACGGGTTCGACACCACGGTCGACTACCCCCAGGCTGGCCCCATCGTCGCCCTGTGGCCCGACGTGCACGGCCTCCCGCAACCGCGGCTGCGCGGCGCCGTCTCGCTCGGAGCCCGGCCGCGGCTGCTGTGGACGGGCGTCAGCTTCGCCGCGGTCTGGAGCGACAGCGCCGACCGGATCCGCGTCGGCCGCATCCAGCCCGACGGAACGCCGGTCGACGACCCACCTCTCCGGATCACGGCTTCGGCACGCCTCCCCGATGCGGCGTGGACGGGACGGCATCTCGCCGTCGTGTTCGAGGATCTTCGCAGCGGGCCTCCCGCGGTTCGGCTCGTCATCCTCGACGCCGACTCGTCGATCGTGAGCGACGTCATCGTCGCCGCCTCCGGGAGCGAGCCGAGAATCGCCTGGGGGCAAGATCGTTTCGGAATCGTCTGGAAGGTCCCGTATTGCGCCGGGAATTGCCTGCGATTCCAACGCTTCGGGACCGATGGGCTTTCACTCGGCGCCGAGGAGATCCTTCCGAACAGCGGCAAGAACGCCGCGATCGCCTGGAAGAGCGCAGCGATCGAGACCGTCGATGGCACCTACCGCGTCCACGAGGGAGCATTCGGCATCGCCTACGACGCCCTGTACGGCGTGGCGGCGAGCGGCACCGTCATCCTCACCGAGAGGCCGCGCGAGGAGGAGTGGGCGAGCCCGCCCGCGTGGACGGTCGTGAACCAGCACGCCGATCCGTACACGCCTCTCGGCGGGATGCCGTCCGTGGCGGCGAACGGCGACGGCTTCGCGGTCGCCTGGCACGTCCTCGAACAGTCGGGCGATCGCGCCTGCACGCGGGTCTTCTCGTCGGGCACGCTGGACCCCGTGCAAGAGTTCGCCCCGGACGCCGATGCGGGGCGATACGGGCGGCTGGCCTGGACCGGATCCGAGTTCGTGGTGGTGAACGACAACATCGTCGGAGCCGCGCCGCCCGGCTACGACGTGCATCTGCGACGGTTGGATCCGAGCGGGAACTCGCATCTGGGGGCGGTGTGGGGACCGTGGTCGGAGCTGCACCTCGGCCAGCTCTCCGGAAACGACATGACGGTGCATCCGGACGTCGCGTGGAACGGTAAGGTCGCCGGCGTGATCTGGATCGGCGAGGTCGCCACGATGCCCGGGTACGGCCTCCTCTACTTCACGGCCGTCACCCACAAGTAAGTCCGCGCGCCGAGCACGCTCCGGAGGATCGACCGGAGCGAGCGCGAGCGATACCGCGCGGTGATGCGGCGAAGGGCCAGGGGCGGGGTGCCGGCCGTGTTGACCCCGAACTCCGTCGTGCAGGCGGTGCGATACCCCGCCTCCCGGACCATCTCCGCCAGCGCCGGATTCCACGCGCCGTACGGGTAGCAGAAGTGCGCGACCGGAACGCCGAAGAGGTCCTCGAGCCGCTTCTTGCTCGCGCCGATCTCCTCGCGGGCGCGGGCGGGGGGCACGCGCGTCAGATCCGGATGCGTCATCGAGTGCGCGCCCACCGAATGCCCGGCGGCGAGCCACGTCCGGACCTGGGAGACGTTCATGAGCGGCTCCGGCGCCTCGCCGCGATCCGCGTCCCAGGCGTTGGTCTTCCCCAAAAGCCCCGCGACGAGGAACTGGACGGCGCGGAACTCGTACCTCTCGAGCGGCCCGAGGCCGTGCTCGAGCACGTTCGCGCACCCGTCGTCGAATGTCACCACCACGCTCCGCCCGGCACCGCCGAGAGCGCCGGGCACCGCGTCGAGGCTGCCCGAGGCGAAGCCGGCGCGGCGCAACTCCTCGAGCTGGCGGTCGAGCAGCGCCGCCGAGACGTAGAGGCCTTTCCGGCGGACACGAGGCGGCCGCGGACCGAGCTTGTGGTAGGTGAGGATCGGCGTGCCCATGGAGAACAGCGATCGGAACTCCGCGAGGCGCGTGTAGTAGGCCGGCAGGGCGCCCTGGCTCATGCCCGCCTAGAGCCGCCCGACGCAGATCCGGCGGTAGAGGGCGAGCACCTGACCGGCCGACTCCGCGCGCGTGAACCGCGCAAGCACGTGCGCCCGCCCGGCCTCGCCGAGCGCGCGCCGCGCCTGCGGGTCGCGGGCCATGCCCTCCATGGCGCGGGCGAGGGCGGAGACGTCCTCCGGCGGCACCAGCACGCCGTGCCGGCCCTCCTCGAACGCCTCGGGGATGCCGTCGAGCCGCGACGCGATCACCGGCTTCCCGTTGGCGAGCGCCTCCCAGAGCACGACTCCGAGCGCCTCGGTGCCGAGCGCGGGGTGGACGACCACGTCGAGCGCGTTCATCACCCCAGCGACGTCGTCCGTGAAAGGGACCATCGTCGCGATCCCGTCGAGCGACGACGCGCGGATCCTCGCGCGCAGGTCGGCTTCCATGGAGCCGCTCCCGACGATCGCGAAGCGCGTTTCCGGCACGGCGGCGTGGACCTGACGCGCCGCCTCGAGAAACTCCATCTGTCCCTTGCCGCGTGGATGGTTGAACGCTCCGACCACGCCGAAGACGATGCTCCGATCGCTCCAACCGAATCCGGACCGCAGCGTGCGCCGCACGTCGGCCGGAACCGGGGCGAACCGGCCGGTCTCGATGCCGCCGTAGACGAGGTGGAGCCGCCTGGTCGGACCGCTCAGGTCGCGGCGGAGAACCTCCTCGACCGCGCGCGAGACGGCGATGACCTCCGCCGTGCGCAGCAGGAGCCAACGGCTCAAGGCCCGCGGCCGCTTCATGAGATGCCGCGTGACGACCGCGCGCGTCCCCCGCCCGGAGGTCCGCGCCGCGAAGACCGCGGGCCAGTAGTCGCGCCCCTGGTGCGCGTGCACGACGTCCGCGTCGAGCGAGCGGACGAGGGTGGCGAGCGCGCGCGCCACGCCCAAGGGCCGGCTCGCCCGGCCCGGAAGCGACACGACGCGCACGCCGTCGATCCCGCGCGCGAGCGGCTCCCAGCGGCTCCCCTCGGGGACGACCAGCGTGACCTCCTGTCCGAGCGCCGCGAGTCCGGCGCACAGCTCGAGGGTCTGGTTGTCGGCGCCGCCGCCGCTCAGGAGGGAGTTCACCTGGAGGATGCGCAGGGGACGCACCGCGAGGGCGCCGGGTCCGCTCGCCTGCACGTATGCCGGGACCGACGTTCGGTCGACGACCATGCCTCGTCCCATGGAAGGACGCGAGACTAGCACGGATCGTCGAGGCGATCGCCCGCCGGGCCATCGGCACCGAATCGGTCCGGAACCGCTCCGGCGGGGGCGCTAACGTGAAAGTCCAAGACATCCGCCGGGGCCCAACTCCGGGGCCGGCGCGTAGAAAACGCCGACCTTGGCGCGACTCCGAAGAGGAGGCGGCATCATGAGACACGGGCTCGCTACGGGCGCCGTCCTCGCCGCGGCGTGCGCGAGCTTGGTGCTCGCGCAGGACGCGCCCAAGAAACCAACCTACGACGTGAAGTCCGAGGTTTGCCTCAAGGGGAAGGTGGCGGACGTCCGCGCGATCCCCGACTGGATGGGGCACGAGGGCGTGAACGTAACGCTCGAGACGCAGCCCACGCAGCTCGTTCACGTCGACGTCGCGCCGTCGTCGTTCCTCAAGGCGATGGACTTTCCGATCGCCCCCGGCGACGACCTCGAAGTGACCGGGACCTACGGCCGGTACGACGGGACGACCGTGTTCCTGGCGCGTCAGCTCAAGAAGCAGCGCGTCACGATCTCCGTCCGCGACCCCGCGGGCGCCCCGGTCTGGTGAGCAGAGCCGCTCACGGGCAGGAGGCGATCAGGCGCGGCGTGCCGTCGGGGCCCGCGCCGTAGGACCCCTCGCCGCAGCCGTTCTGCGCGCGGACGAGGTAGTAGTACCCGTCGTCCGCGAGGGGACCGCGCGTGTCGACGTAGCTCGCGTCCGGCCCCGCGCTGAGAAGGCAGCTTGCCGTCGCGGTTCCGTTGATCGAAAGGTCAGACAGGGTCGACGAGGCGACGTCGTACGCGGCGCCTCCCGGCACGGGCGTCCAGGCCACCGTCGCGGACGCGTGGCCGTCCACGGTCACCCCGCCTACCTCCGCCGGAAGGACGGGAAGGCCCGGGACGCAGATCCCAGCCGAGCAGGCATCCCCACCCGTGCAGGAGTTTCCGTCGTCGCACAGCGTGCCGTCGGCCATCGCCGGGTTCGAGCAGAGCCCGCTCGCGGGCTCGCAGGTGCCCGCGGCGTGGCAGGGGTCGGCGGCCGTGCAGGCCACGGGATTCGACCCGACGCAGGCGCCCGAGAGGCACTGATCGGTCTGCGTGCACAGGTTTCCGTCGTCGCAGGGCGTGCCGTCCGGGTTCGCGGGGTCGGAGCATGCGACGCGCGAGACCACGAGCACGGACGGCGGATACTGGATCTCCGAGACCGGGCCTGGGCCGAGCACGCGTGAGGGGGCCGCATCGCCGGCCACGCCGCGGGCATGGGCGGTCACGGTCTCGCCGCACGGGCCGTTTCCGAAGTCGGAGTTCGCCGCCACGATCTCGTCGTTGGCGACGTCGAGGACGAGGCCGCACGGGTTGCACAGGTGCGTGCTCGGGCCGTCGATCGTCCGGATCGGGGCGACGTCGCCCGCGCTCGCGCGCGCGAACACGAGGATGTTCCCGGGGAGCACGGACATGTAGGCGCTGTTGGCCACGATGATCTCGTCGTGGTTGAGATCGAGCGCGACACCCAGCGGCATGTTGAATCCGGTGCTGGCCCCCTGGATCGTTCGCAGCGGTGCGGCGTCCCCCGTGGCCGTCCGCGCGAAGAACGAGATCGAGCCCCCGAACGGGACCTTGTAGCTCGCGACGATCAGCTCGTCGTGGATCTGGTCGACGGCGAGCCCGATCGGACCCTCGATGCCGGTCGTCGGTCCGGACAGGCTCCGGATCGGGGAAACGTTCCCGCTGGCCGAAAGCGGGTAGACGGTCACGGAAGAGCCGGAGTCGAGATCGTTCGAGACGTAAAGTTCCTGGTGGACCATGTCGACGTAGAGCCCGGCCGGCTTCGTCAGTCCGGTCGCCGGACCGGAGATCGACCGCTTGGGCGCATCGTTGAACGGATAGCTCGCGGAGAGGTCGTAGACCATCACCGCGGGAACGTGGGCCGGATCGGGTGGGTTCGCGTACCGGTTGTTCGTGACGAACAGCTCGTGGTGCGCGATGTCCATCCCCATCGTGTGCGGCCGGTCGAGGCCGGTCTGGATCGTCCGGAGCGGTGCCGTGTCACCGGTGGCCGTCCGCGAGTAAACGTTGATGGTGGCCGTCGTGTAGTTCGAAACGTAGACCTCGTCCGCCGCCCGGGCCCCCGCGGCGGTCGCGAGCGTGACTGCGAGCACGACGGCAGCGCGGCCGAGGACGGACCTTCCCCGGAGCAGACAACGGTTCCCCATGGCTCCACCTCTCAAAAACCAACGGGAAACCTAGGTTCCGGCCCAGGTTGGGTCAAATCGGGGGTCGTTTCCCTCGGCGCCGTCCGAACCCGAGCAGTGCCAAGAGCCCAATCGCCGCGGCGGCGACCACGACGTCGCCGCTCCGCGCGTACGGCGTCGGCGCGGTCGTCGAGGGACTCAGGTCCACCTGCAGCGTCCGGACCTCGAACAGTCCGGTCGACGGACCCATCGTCCCGCGGCGGTCGGTCACGGACGACACCCCGCTGTTCGCGGCGCGAACCACGGGGAGGTCCGCCTCCCGCGCCCGGGTCGCGATCATGCGCGCGTGCCACCTCGCGAACACCGTGTGTCCCCACCAGGCATCGTTGGTCATGACGACGAGGGCGTTGGCCCCGGCATTCCGGTAGCGCCTCACGAGGCGCGGGTAGAGGCCCTCGTAGCAGATGAGCACCCCCAGCCTCGCGGGTCCGACCTCGAAGATCGTCGGCCGGTCGCCCGGGACGAAGTTTCCGATCAGGGTCAGGGCCGAGCGCTTGCCTCCCGGCTCGCGGCGGGCCGTCGCGGGATCCCAGCCGATCAGGCGCGCGAAGGGGATCCCTTCGACGAACGGGAGGAGCTGCTGCTTTCCGTACCAGTCTCCCGCGGTGCCGTCGGGGCGCGCGAGCGCCGCGGCGTTGTACAGGGCCGTGACCTGCCCGCTGGTGAAGCGCGCGAGCTCGCACCCGTAGAGGATCGGCACGCCCACCTCACGCGCGAGCGCTTCCATCTCCGGATCGGAGAACGGCTTCTCGTCTTTCCATATGAGCGGTCCGGGCCGGGACGATTCCGGCCAGACCACCAGGTCGGCGCCCCGGGCCGCCTCCCGGGTCAGCGGCTTCAGGATGTCCCACATCTCGGGCCAGCGCGTGCGGTCGAGCTTCTGCTGGATGGTCACCGAGGGCTGCACGATGCCGATGCGCAAGGGTTTCAGCGCGGGCCGATCCGTCCGCCTCGCGACGAGATCGGTCGCGGGCGGAGCGAGCCAGAGCGCACAGGCGAGGGTCGCGAGCACCGCCGCCTTTCTCCGGTCGCTCCGGCGCTCGATGGCCCGATCGATCAGTATCGCCACCGCAATCGTCACGAGAGTCAGCGCGTGGGGTCCGGCGACCGGCGACCAGGCGAGCCACGACGGGTCGGTTCCGAAGGCATGCGAGAGGAGATCCGAGGGCACGGACAGATCGCCGACCGTTCTCGTCCACTCGAGGACCGTGTAGAGCAGCGCGAAGGGGATCGCGCGATCGATGCCGGTGCGCCTCTCGATCGCATACGCCCCCCAAGACTCCATCGCTGCGAACGGGAGGACGTACGAGATGTCCAGCAGGTAGATGAGGATCGCGAGCGGGGAGTACGTGACGAGCGTCACGATGTAGTGCCCCCCGACGGCATGCCGGAACGCGCCGCAGACCAGGCCGAACAGGAGCGCGTCGCGGGACGACGCGACCAGGCGCAGCCCTCGCAGGGCGATCAGGAAAGCGAGCGGCAGGAGCGGTGCCAAGCCGAACGGCAGCCAGCAGAAGCCGGCGAACGCGCCGCCGACAGCGGCGTACGCGACCATTCGAGTCCGTACGGTCATCGCGAGCCCCGCCCCCCCGAAAAACGAAACGGTAGGATAAGCCGGAATCGGAGAGGGTCACGTGCGGGAGGCGATCTCGGCAGCCGCGGTCACCGGCGCCGCGAGAGGGATCGGACGCGCGCTCGCGCTGCGTCTGGCCGCGGGCGGCGCGCGCGTCGCCGTCTGCGACGTCGACGCCGGCGGGATCGACGAGACCGCGCGCCTCGCGGCGGCGGCCGGGGGGCGCGTGGTCGCCGCGCGGGTCGACGTCACGGACGGAGCGGCCGTCCGGGGGTGGGCCGACCGCGTGGTCGCGGAACTCGGCGCCGTCGACCTGGTGGTCAACAACGCGGGGGTCGTCGTGACCGGAGCGATCGAGAGCGTGTCGGACGAGGATCTCGACTGGCTCCTGCGGGTCAATTTCTGGGGGGTCGTCCACGGGACCAAGGCGTTCCTCCCGCACCTGAAGCGTCAGGGCCGGGGGTGCATCGTCAACGTCTCCAGCGCGTTCGGGCTGGTCGCGATCCCGACGCAGGGACCGTACTGCGTCTCCAAGTTCGCGGTGCGCGCGTACACCGACGCACTCGCCCAGGAGCTCGAGATCGAGGGGAGCCCGGTCCGCGCGGTGTGCGCCTACCCCGGCGGCGTGCGGACGGACCTGGTGCGCGCCGGAAGGAGATCGGGGCCGGATGCGCTCGGCCTGCCGCACGACGAGGTCGTGAAGGGATTCGACCGGCTCGCCCGCGCCTCGCCCGATGCGGCCGCCGCCGAGATTCTCGAAGGCGTGCGGCGCGGGAGCAGGCGCATCGTCTCCGGTGCGGACGCACGCTGGGCCGATCGGCTCGGCCGACTATTTCCATCTCTTTTCCGGTGGATCGTCGTGCGCCGGGCACGGCAGGCACGGCGTACGTTCTCGGCTTTCCGCTCGTAGGGAGGCCGCGGATGATCGACACGAGGCAGCTGTACCGTCTTCCCTGGACGCGGGAGCGGAATCCGAACGGCTGGATCGAGCCGACGACCTACTGCCAGCTGAAGTGCCCGTTCTGCTACCGGGGCGTGGACCTCGACGGCCACCACCCGGTCCACATGGACGTGCGGCAGGTCAAGGCGGAGATCGACGAGCTGATCCGTCTGCGCGACGTCGGGACGATCAGCATCGCCGGAGGCGAGCCGCTCCTCTACCCGCATCTCGGCGAGACGATCGATCACGTGCGGTCGAAGGGACGCGAGGTCATGATCCTCACCAACGGGCTGCGGCTCGACGAGGCACGGCTGCGGAGCCTGAAGGAACGGGAAGTCGCTCGGATCGTCATCCACATCGACAAGCACCAGCTCCGCAAGGGGATCGATACCGAGGAGCGTGCGAACGCGCTCCGGCAGACGTTCTGCGACCTCTTCCGCAAGGTCGGGGGGGTTTCCCTGGGATTCATCCAGCCGCTCGGACCGGACGACCTCGCCGATCTCGACGAGCAGATTCGCTTCTACAAGCGCAACGCGGACGTCATCGATCTCGTGACGTTCAACCGCCTCCAGCCCGTCGACGCCGACCGATTGCCGCCCGACAAGCTCCTGACGTCGAGCCAGCTGTTCGCGCGCGTCGCGCAGCTCTACGGGCTCGAGTACGCGGCCTTCCTCCCGAAGACCCACTCCGACGAGATCTCCTGGCTGTTCGGCCAGGCGATCTTCGACCGGGGCGAGATGATCGGCTCCCTGGACGCGGATGCGTTCCGCTTCTTCCAGGAGGATCACCGCCGCCGGACCGGACGGTACCTGCACTGCACCCGCGAGAGCCATCTCCGGACGGGCCTGCTCGGCTACGCTCCGTTCAACCGGTCGCTGCGCAGGATCCTCTGGAGGGTGCTCGCCTCCTGGGGTCGAGCCCGGATCCAGACACAGCTCATCCTCATCATCAACACACCCAAGAAGCTCGCCGACGGCGTGTACGACATGTGCCGGGGGTGCCCCGACGCCATGCTCTACCGCGGGCAGCTGGTGCCCTCCTGCATGCTCGAGCTGGTGAAGGCGGGGGAGCCGCTCCTCGCGGGATAGACTCGCCCCGCCATGAAGGTGGTGCTGGTCACGGGGGCGTCCTCCGGCATCGGCCGCGCGGTCGCGGAGCATCTCGCCGCCGCGGGCCACACCGTGTTCGGCACCAGCCGGGATCCTGGCCGCGCCGGCCCGCCGCCTCCCGGGGTCCGCCTGCTCGCTCTCGACGTGACGAGCGATTCCTCGGCGCAGGAGGTCGTATGGCGGGTGCTCGCCGATGCGGGCCGTCTGGACGTGCTCGTCAACAATGCCGGGTACACGCTCGCGGGGGCTCTCGAGGAGGCGACTCTCGATCAGGCGCATGCCCTCTTCGAGACCGACTTCTTCGGCGCCGTCCGGATGACGGCCCAAGTGCTGCCCGACATGCGGCGGAGGCGGGCCGGGCAGATCGTCAACGTCAGCTCCGGGCTGGCGCAAGCCCGCGCCCCGTTCACGGGGTTCTACGCGTCGGCCAAGAGCGCGCTCGAAGCCTACTCGGAGGCGTTGTGGCACGAGGTGCGACCCTTCGGCGTCCGCGTGTCGGTGGTCGCCCCCGGTTACGTGGCCACGCGGATCGAGGCCGCGGCCGTGCAGGCCTCGGAGCGGATCGAGGACTACGCGCCGGCCCGCGGACGCGTGCTCGCGGCGATCCACCGCCGGCTCGAGCGGGGGATGGACCCCCGCGTCGTCGCGCGCCGGATCGGGGACCTGCTGGAGTGCGAGGTTCCCCCTCTCTACGTCGCCGCCGGCGCGGACGCACGCGCGGTCGCGGCTCTCCGCAGGCTGCTCCCCCCGGCGGCGTTCCGCCGCTTGATGCGATCGCTGTTCGGTCTACCGAACACGAGCTAAGGACAGGCGCGCCCCGACGCGGCGATTCCCGCGTCCCGGCTCAGGACGAGGGTGGCCGAGCCATCGTTGTACGTCCCGGCGGCCGGGCAGCCGCTCGTGACGACGGGCCTGATGATCGTGAAGTACCCGCCCCCCGGGGCGGGCGCGGCGTTGGTGTCGGTCTTCGAGGTCGAACTCGTGTCGTTCGCGAGGCACGCGGGCTCGCTCGCCGGGATCGCGTTGAGGGCGGCGGTGAAGTTCCCCCCGGTGGATCGCAGCGTCGGGAGATCGCCGCGCACCAGGTCCCACGCGGACGCCCCTCCCGTCGTCCACGACCATACCGTGTTCCCGCTCGACTTCGAGGCGGTCAGCGTCCCCGAATACGGAGGCACCGGGCAGGACGGCGTCCCGGAGACCTCGGACGAGAGCGGACTCGCTCCCCCCGCGTCCGCTCCTCCCGTGAACTGAGCGAGGACCGCGTAGTAGTAGGTCGTCCCGTTGGCCAATCCCGTGTCGGTCCAGGCGGCTCCTGAAGGGCACCCCAGGCTCTCGTAGGGCCCGCCGCTGACCAGCGAGCGCTGGACTTGGTACCCCGAGGCTCCAGTCGTCGGCTGCCAGGAGAGCGCGACCTGGGAATTGCCCGGAGTGGCGACGAGCCCTGAGGGAGTCTCCAGAGTGAGCAGAAGGGTCGTGGACGTCGTGTGGACGATCGTCCCCGAGGTCCCCTGGATCGTCAGCGAGAGGGCGTACGGTACCGCGCTCGTGGTCGTGTCGATCGTTAGCGTCGAAGTCCCGCCGCCCCCTGTGATCGTGGACGGACTGAAGCCGCCGCTCGAGGTCCCCGGCAGGAACCCCCCCTCGCTGCTCACGGTCAGGGCGACCGAGCCGGTGAACCCGCTCAGCGGCGTCACGGTGACGGTGAATTGCGCCGAACCACCCGGATGCACCTCGACCGCGGGGGGATCGACGTCGATGTCGAAATTCCCGCTGGTCGGGATGACGTGGATCACTCGCACGGAAGGACTCGGGTCCGAGTTTCCGCTCGCGTCGATCACGGTGAGCGAAGCGGCGTACTCTCCCGGCGTGTTGAACTTGATGTTCCCCGGGCTCTTGGCTGTCGACGTCGGGGTCGAGCCCCCGGGGAAGATCCATGAGTACTTCGAGGCGGTTGTGTTCGTCGTGAAATTGACGTTTGACCCGGCGGTCACGGTGACGTCGCCCGCCGGGGTGGCGATCACGCCGTCGGGGGGCGTCGTCCCGTACTGCGAGATCTCGATGAACTGCGCCTTCGAAGGGACCCCGGAGGTGTCTAGGAGGAAGAGCATGTAGTAACCGGGAGGGGCGATGTTCCCGTTGGGCGGAGTCGTCAGGGTGATCGATCCGCCGCTGCCGTTGCAGCTCGGCTGCGGCGACGGGCCGCACAGCCCGATCAGGCGCTGCTCCATGTCAAATGCGTGCGTGGACGAGCCCGGGCGCGCGAGTACGGCCTTCGCGATCGGCCGCGTGCTCGAGTAGTTGACAGTGAACGGCGCGTTGTACCCGTAGATCCCCGACGTCGCGCCCGTGATCACCGGCCGGTCGGTGATCAGACGGTCGTTCGCGTCGTACATGTAAGCGGGCGTGTAGATCTCGATCGCCGACTGGTAGCTCCCGCGGTTACCGGGATTGCTTCCCATCACGGCCACCGTGGCGTCCGGGAGCAGGAGGGTCGTCGAGTGGTACAGGCGGGAGTAAGTCGCAAACCCCGCCGAACTGATCGAGTTCCCCGCGGAGTCGTACAGGTCCGCGCTCTTTCCCTGCGAATCCGGCTGCTCGTCGTTTGTCGAGCCCCCCTCGACGAGTACCCCGCCGCTCGGAAGGAGAGTCGCGCCGAGTTGGCGCCGGTGGGCCGACATCAGCGGGCCGGGGTTCCACTGCGGGGACCCCGATTCCGGATCGATGTATTCCGTCGTCATTGCGCCTGGCGTCCCGCCTCCGAAGGTCACGATCCGGGGCGAGTAGCTCGGGGGGTTGAGCGGAAGGAGGACCACCGAAGCATAGTCGCGGTTGCTCGTGGTGGGAAAGGCTGCGCTCCAGGAGTTCGTGGCGATGTCCAGCATGTATCCCGTCGAGTTCGCGTCCCCCGATCCCTGCCCCGTAAAGAACACCTTCCCGTTGTGCGGCAAGAGGAAGTTCCTCGGGAACAGCGGTGGAGTGAATCCGTTTGCAAAGGCGGTCTCCCAGCCCGGCCCCGCGTTCGTCAGGTTGTAGATCTGCGTGGTGGTGTTGAACCCGCCCGCGCTGTTGATTCCGGAGAGCGCCATGACACGGCCATCGGGCAGCGCGGTCGCGGTGGCGTACCAGCGCCCGTCGGCCATGCTCTGCGATTGGTTGAAGTTCCCCGTCGCGGGGTCATGCATCGTGGAGCGCTTGTCTCCCTTGAAGGAGTAATCCGAGCTTCCTCCGATGATCAGTGGCCGGCCGTGCGGAAGGACCGCCGTGCCGCTGCAAAAGACATCGTAGTAGATCTCCGACACGTGGATGCTGCTGAGGTCGGTTCCGGTCGGGTCCCAGACCGCGGACCGGTAGCTCTCCGAGCCCGACGAGTTGTTATTCGCGTCGTTCTCCGAGCCGGCGACGATGAGGACCTCCCCAGTGTGCAGCAGGGTGGCCGAGATCGGGTTCACCGGCATCTGATACGAGAGAGTCGTCCACGTTCCGGTGACGTGCGGGATGTTGTCGGGGCAGTCCTGGGAAGTCCCTGAGGTGATCGTCAGGGCGAACGGAATCGTCACCAGTACGCCGAGGAGGAGGAGGCGTCGCATGCCGGAAATTTACCGCTGGAAGAGGTCGGGAACTCGTGAATTCTAGGTGAGAATCTGCTCCAGCCGGCGCCGACAATCCGGAAGCCGCCGTCCACGCCGCCATCGCTGGCATGCCCGGAACGATGACCCGCAGCGGCCGCGCGAGCGAGGTCGGCCTCCGCTCGTAGGACAATGACCGGATGACGACGATCGCGGCCGGCCGGAGCGCGACGCCCCGGTCGCCGGAGCGCGCGCTGTCGCTGGGCCGGGAGGTCGCGGGGCTCCCGTGGCCCGTGTGGGGGGCCCTCGTCTACGCGATCGCGATGTTCGTCGGATGGAACTGGGACATCAGCTGGCACCGCTCGATCGGGAGCGACTCGGCCGGCACTGCCCCCCACCTCGCGATCTACAGCGCGCTCTGCCTCGCGTTCGCCGGCGCCGCCGGGCTCGTCTTCTCCCACACGCTCGGCCCCCTCCGCCACGCGGACGGAGTGCACCTCCTGGGAGTCAAGGGGCCGTCCGGCGCGTTCGTCACGCTTTGGGGCCTCCTTCTCCAGGTCACCGCCCTCGTCTTCGACGGATGGTGGCGCGAGGTCTACGGCCTCGACGTCGATGTCTTCAGCCCCCCGCACGGCCTCCTGATGTGGGGTGTGTGCGTGTCGGGCCTCGGTCAGTTCGGACTGGTCGCCACTTGGAGAAACACGAGCTCCGGTGAGAACGAGCGGAGGTCGCGATGGGTCGCCATTCTCCTCGGGGGCATGTTCCTGGGTCAGATCGCGCTCGCCGTCGATCCGAGATACGGCCCGCAGGGGCTGCGCACGGTCTTCTTCGTGGCCACGACCGCGATGGCGATCCCCTTCGGCCTCGCGTTTCTCGACGCGTACCTCGGACGGAGGTACGCCGGCTTTCTCGCGGCGCTCGCGTACGTCGCGGCCGGGATCGTCCTCGTCCAGGTGTTTCCCCTGTTCACCGCCACGCCGTGGGCCGGGCCGGTGTATCACGCGGTCTCGCATCTCGTGGCACCTCCCTTCCCGATCCTCCTCGCCGTGCCAGCGCTCGCGATGGGGGGGATGCTCCCCGGGGATCGTCCGCGATTCGCCTCGTCCCGCTACGTCACAGCGGGGCTGGTCTTCGTGGGAGTGTCCGCCGCGACAAACTGGGCCGCCTCGGCGGTCCTCCTCTCCCCTGCGGGACAATCTCGGATGCTCGGAAGCGGCGGGTTCCCCGGAAGCGTCTTCGAGCAGGAGTTCCGCCAAGTCGTTCCGCTCCGCGCGGACCTCCACGGCGCGCTCGCGGTCGCGACGGCGGTCATCCTGGCCGGGTTGTACTCCTTTGCCGGCCATGGTGTTGGGCGGTGGCTGCGCTCGGTAATCCGATGAACAGACGTCGTGCGCTCGTCCCGCTTGCGGCGGCGCTGCTCGCCTCGCGCGCTGCGGCTCACCTGAACAGCCCCAACGTCTACCTCGACGAGGCGATCGGGCCATGGCCCGCGGTCACGACGATCGAGTTGCCGCAGGTGATCCCCGGCGAAGCACGGGTCGTCGTTCGTCTCACCCGAGCGAGCGGAGGTGAGGCGGTCGGCGTGCGGTTGCTCGCGATCCCCCCCGAAGGGGAGCGAGTGGCCGCGCCGTCGGTCGCCGCGACAGCGCTGTCGTCCGATCCGGGCACCTTTATCGCTCCGATGCCGCTGACCCGGCCGGGCGTCTGGACGGCGCGCGTCTCCGTGTCCGGCAGCCGGGGAGCGGGGCAGATCGACGTTCCGGTCGGTGCCAAGGCTCCCCCGTCGCGGCGCATGCCGGGCTCGCTGATCGTTCTGCTCTCCGCGCTGATGGCTCTCTTGCTCGCGACGGCCGTCCCGATCGCTCGCGCGCTGGCGCGGAACGTGTATGCCCTCCCGAACGGGCTGCCCGAAAGCACGGCCCGGCTCGCTCCGTGGGCGGCCGCCTGGTGCTTCGTGGCGATACTCGGCGTGAACGGATTCGCCTGGTGGAAGAAGGACCAGGACGTGGCGGCCCGGAACGCTCCCGCGATGCGCGCCGAGCTGTCGACGCCGTCGGGGCAGCCGGTAGCGGGCCGACCGTCCGCCGTGAGGATCGACGTCGTCGACGCGCTCGGCAAGCCGATCGCGGACATCCTGGCCGACCACGGCAAGATGATGCACGCAGTCGTCGTCGAGATTCCGGGGATGTCGTACTTCCTGCACGTCCATCCACGGATGACCCGGCCCGGCAGGTTCGAGTTGGCCTGGGTCCCCCCCGAGCCGGGTCGCTACGAGATCTTCGCCGACGTCCTCTCGTCGATGGGGGTCGCCGACACCCTAACCTCCCTCCTCACCGTGGCGCCCGGCGAGAGCGCGCGAGCGTCGTCGTTCGAGGATCCCGACGACTCTGACGCGTCCCCTCCGGCACTGGGAGGAAGCGCGACCTCGGGCGCCTCGTACGACCTCGGCGGGGGGTATGCAATGCGGCTCGTCTCCCCCGCGACGCGCCCCGTCCGCGAGCATGAGCTCCTGGATCTCGGATTCGAGCTCGATGGGGCCGACGGCCGGCCCGTCGACGCCCTCGAGCCGTACATGGGGATGGCGGGTCACCTCCTGATCGTCCGCGACGACTTCGCCGTCTTCGCGCACGTTCACCCGATGGGCACCGTGCCCAACCGGATGTCGATGCCGGGCTCGCACTCCGCGATGACCCCCGAGGAGCATGCCCGGGCGATGGCGACGATGCGCACCCGCATCGAAGGCGCGCGCGTATCGTTCCCCTATGGGTTCCCGTCGCCCGGGCGTTACCGCCTCTTTGCGCAGGTCAGGTACCGCGGCGCCGTACGGACGGGAATATTCGACCTCGAGGTGCGGCCGGCCCCTTAGGACGCTGTTCGCATAGTCGCGTCTGTCGAACCCGATTTGTCGCCGCGGCAAGGGCCGACAATCTGGAAGAGGACGCCTTGTCGGCCAGTATCAGTCGCCGTACATCCTTGCGTGACGATTTCGGGGGGGGCACCCGTGAGCGACCGACCTTTCCGCGGCACCTGCCGTCCTGCGTTCGCGATCCTCGTGCTGTCGTTCGCCGCGGCGGGTTGCGCGGCGGTCCACAAGCCGTCGACCGAGGTGCCGGACATCGATCAACCTCCCGAGCCGCGCCGTGACTGGATCGTCTCCGGTCCGAAGGAAACGAGCCCGAAGTCCCGCGCGCTCCCGGGGAGCGACGCGCGCGTGAACCAGGACAACTCGGGGCAGAACCAGGACGAGACGTCGATCGCGGTCAATCCCGCCGACCCGAACAACATCGTCGGCTCCTGGAACGACTACTTCATCATCACGCCCGGACAGAACACCGTGATCGGATACGGCTGGTCGCGCGATGGCGGACAGACCTGGCAGTCGAGCCGCGTGAATTTCACAACGCTCCCGGCGACCCAGTCCACCGGAGATCCGTCGATCACCGCGGACACCCAGGGGAACTTCTATCTCGGCGTGCTCGCCTACAATGGGAGCGCGCCCGGGATCCTGGTCTCGAAGTCGACGGACGGAGGCGCGACATTCGCCGAGCCGGTCCGCCTCGACAACGGCGGCGACAAGGAATACGTCACCGTCGACCGGCGGAACGACACGGTCTACATCGTGTGGGAGAACACGGGAAGCCAGTTCAACCAGGGTGTCTGGTTCTCGAAGAGCACGGACCACGGCGCGACGTTCAGCCCGAAGCGCCAGATCTCGACCAACAACGGAGGGACGAACAACGGCGCGACCCCCTCGGTCGGGCCGAACGGCGAGATCTACGTGGTCTGGAGCGATTTCGGGAGCCGTTTGTGGTTCCAGCGCTCCACCGACGGCGGGGCCACCTGGCTCGCGGCGGACGTTCTGATTCGGTCCGACGTCGACCCCCCACCCTCGCCCCTCAACGGCGGGTTCCGCAATCCCCCGATTCCATCCTCGGCCTGCGACGACTCGAACGGGCCCCACCGGGGGCGCGTGTACGCGGTCTGGGCCGACCAGCGCTACGGCTCGCCGGACGTGCTCCTCGCCTACTCGGACGATCGCGGCGATACCTGGACCGGGCCGATTCGCGTCAACGACGACGCGCAGGGGAATCACGCCGACCAGTTCTTCCCGTGGGTGCACGTCGATGTGAACGGCACCGTGTTCGTCAGCTTCCTCGACCGGCGGGAGGACCCCAACAACTTCCTGTTCGGGGCCTACCTCGCGACCTCCACCGACGGGGGCGCGACCTTCGGGCCGAACATCCGCGTCTCGGACGGCATCTACGGGCCCACGAATTTCGGGTTCCTCGGGGACTACACCGGCGCGTCCTCGGGAGGCGGCAAGATCCATCCGCTCTGGCCGGACGGCCGGAACGGGAACCCGGACATCTTCTCCACCTCGGTCGACACCTCGGATTTCGACCACGACGGCATCCTCAACGACGGGGACGGAGACGGTCAGTACGCGGACCACCCCTGCACGGGGGGCCAAACGACCCTGTGCGACGACAACTGCCCGGGCACGCCGAACCCCGATCAGCTCGACACCGACGGCGACGGGGTCGGAGACGCCTGCGACAACTGCCCGACGGTCGCGAACCCCGACCAGTCCGACCTGGACCGCGACGGGTTCGGAGACCTCTGCGACGCCTGCCCCGGCATCATCGGCGGCGACGGGAGCGACGTCGATGGCGATGGCATCGCCGCTTGCGTCGACAACTGCCCGACCGTCTACAACCCGGACCAGCTCGACTCCGACGGGGACGGTGTGGGGGATGCGTGCGACCCATGCCCGTTCTCCCCGAGCAACGACGCCGATGGGGACGGGGTCTGCGGCAACGTCGACAACTGCCCGACCGTTTACAACAAGCTTCAGACCGACACCGACGGGGACGGAGTCGGCGACCTGTGCGACAACTGCCCGACGGTCCCCAACGCCGACCAGATGGACTCCGACGGAGACGGGGCGGGGGACGCGTGCGACTGCGAGCCGCAAGATGCCGGCGACCGCCAACCGGCGGAAGTCGGATCGCTGACGGCCGCCCGGGGGGCGTCGAACGAGACGCAGCTGAGTTGGACGACGGCGTCCGGGGCCGACGCCTACCAGGTGACGCGCGGCACGCTGACTTCGTTCGCGACCGGCGACTACGGCTCCTGCCTGGCCCAGGGACTCTTCCAGACCTCGTATACCGATCCGGCGATTCCGGCGCCCGGCCAGGGGTACTTCTACCTCGTCTCCGCACAGAATCTCGACTGCGGTCTCGGAACGCTGGGGACGACCTCGAACGAGACGGCGCGCCAGAACAACGATGCGGGCGCGTGCGCGGGGGTGACCCACACCGACCGGCATGCCACGGGCGAGACGCCTGTCTCGGGGACGGTGACCGGGACGTACGTGGACACGCAGACCTCGAACGACGTCCGCGAGTCGATCCAGGAGATCCTGTCCTCCGGCGGGAAGCCGACCTCCCGGTACTCCTTCCTCGAGCACCGCTGGACGATCAACGTCGCAGCGGGGACGCGCGTCGAGCTGCACGTCGAGGGGAGCCGCACGCAGAGCTCGGACGGCGACAACTTCCGCTTCGAGTACTCCACCGACGGGGTGACGTTCGTGAACGCGTCGCTTCCCGACCTGCCGTTCACGGATACCAACACGGATGTTCAGTCGCTCCTGCCGGCGACCCTGTCGGGAAACGTGACGGTCCGCGTCGTCGACACCAACCGCGCACCGGGGGGCCAGTTCCTCGACACGGTCTCGATCGACGAGCTGTGGATCCGGACCGTGCCCTGATCTAGCCCTTCGGCCAGAGCGAGCAGAAGATCGCGCCGGTGATCAGCCCGTAGGCGACGGCGTCCACGACGTTCTTCATCGTGTGCGGCCAGGGGCGACCCATCCAGATCGACTCGGGAATCCAGGCGATCCCGTACGCCGCGATCGCCACCGTCCCCGCGAGGCGGAAGATCTCGCCGCCGGTCGAGCCGACCTGGAGCGTGTGGCGCAGGACGTACCCCACGACGAAGCTGACGAAGATCGTGTACGCGAGATACAGGACCAGGCTCTTGCCCATCGCCGGGCGCTCCGACTTCGCGAGCACGATCAGGGCGACCGGCCCGTCGTCGAACTTCTTCAGGAACGCAGGGTCTTTCATCTGTTTCATGTCCGCGCAGTAGGGCACCCGGTACTCGCCCGGCGGGAGCGCCTGTTTGCGCAGCGCGTCCGCGACCGGCGTCTCGTCGGCGAGTCCCTTGAAGTCCGAGCGGTGGTGCGGCAGCACCATCCACGCCACGGCGCTGGCGATCCAGACCGCGGCACCGGAGACCAGGACGGGCAGCCAGAGGCTTCCAAACGGCATGTCACGATCCTCCTTGGCCGAGCGTATACCACACGGAAGGGGTGGACTTGGAGTATCGTCTTCCCGAGTCCATCCGAGGGCGGTCATGAGCAACGACGAGAAAGCGCGGCTCGCGGCGCTTCGGTCGTACCGGATCCTGGACACCGACGCCGAGGCGGCGTTCGACGATCTCACGCTGCTCGCCTCCCGGATCTGCCAGACGCCGATCGCCTTGATCACGCTGATCGACGAGAAGCGCCAGTGGTTCAAGTCCCGCGTCGGAACGACGCTGCGCGAGACCTCGCGCGAGATCGCCTTCTGCGACCACGCGATCCGGCAACGCGAGATGTTCGTCATCCCGGATGCGCTCGCGGACGCGCGATTCCGCGACAACCCCGCCGTGGTGCTCGAGCCGCGGATCCGGTTCTACACGGGCGCGCCGCTGATCAATCCCGAGGGCCAAGCGCTCGGAACTCTCTGCGTCCTCGACAAGAAGCCCCGGACGCTCAACCCCGACCAGCTCGAGGCGCTCGACGTGCTCCGCAGGCAGGTGATGGCTCAGCTCGAGCTGCGGCGCAACCTGCGCGAGCTGCAGGTCGCGCTGGCCGAGCGGGACCGCGCGGAGTCCGAGACCGAGCGGCTGATCGCCGATCTGCGCGAGGCGCTCGAGGGCGTCCGGCGGCTGGCCGCCCTGATTCCCGCCACGCCCGCCTGCCAGCTCGACATGAGAATCCCGGCCGACGTGACCGCCGTCCCGAAGGTCGTCTCCGGCGTGATGCAGCTGATCCGGTTGAAGGGCATCGCCGCCGGGCACGAGGTCGACGTCGAGATCGCGATCCAGGAGGCGCTGGCGAACGCGATCAAGCACGGCTGCCACAACGATCCCGCGAAGACCGTCCAGTGCGTCGTTGCTTGCGACGACGCCGGCGAGCTCACCGTCGTGGTGCGCGACCCGGGGCCGGGGTTCGACGTCGCGGCGGTCCCGAGCCCGCTCGATGGCGCCGGCTTGATGAAGGAGAGCGGCCGCGGGATCTTCCTCATCAACGAGCTGATGGACGAGGTCAAGTTCGAGGAAGGCGGCCGGTCGATCCTCATGCGCAAGAAGGGCCCGGTGGGGGGAGCCACACCGCTGGATGCCGCGCGGTCGGACACGCACCGGCGTTGAGCGGCGTCTACCGCGGAAGGCAGAGAACCTCGGGGCGCAGCCGGCCTCCCGTCACCGGCCAAAACACGTCGGGGCTGTCGAACAGGCGCTCGCTCGGTGCGTACCCTTCGAGGATCGCCTCCTTGTAGCGCCCGTCGTTTTCCATCACGACCGCGGCGTAACGCCGGGCGCGCATCGCCCCGATCATCTCCCCCGCAAGCTCCTCGCGCCGGGGACCCGCGTCGTCGAGGAACACGTTGTCCATCGCGAGCGTGTGGGCGGACCCGGACTTGCCCGCGAGTCGCGCGAGATACGCGTGGTGCGGGATGAACACGTCGCCGGAAATCGCCGCGATCCGACTCACGACACGTTCTCCGGCGGCGCGGTCCGCGGGGGTCGGTATCAGCCGCCGCGGGTCGTACACGAGCAGGGCGAGCTGAGCGACGAGGAGCGCTCCGGTGGCCCACTCCGCGGCCCTCCGCCGGGACGTGCCCTCCTCCGGCCCGCCCGCGCGCAGGAGCCCCCAGCCCGATCCGAGGACGACAGCGAACCCGGCGAGCGCGGGCAGGAGGTTGTTCACCTCCGCCCCCACGACCGACCGGACGGACCACGAGCTGGCGATCATCCCCGCCGCTAAGAAAGGAAGGAACAGCCGTTTCCGCTCATCCCCTTGCCTCACCGTCCATGCGGCCAGGAGGATCGTCCCCGCGGTCGCGGGCAGCAGGGTGGGGAAAACGTCCGTTGTCCAGAAGGCCATCGACCCGCCATGGAGCCGGGGGTGGCGTGCGGGAATCTGAAAGCAATAGTAGGAAAACCACCCGCCGGACATCGCGTTCAGGAGGGCGACCCCGCCGAGTCCGGTCGCAACGCCCGTGGCCGAGAACGCAAGGCCCCGGCGCATGTCCTCGAGAAGGGCGTATGCGGCCAGGGGGACGAAGACGACGAGGGCGGACTGCTTCGTGAAGAAGGCCGCCGCGAGGAGCAGCCCCGCCGCGGCGGCCCGGGGCGGGGAGGCGGCGGATCGCAGCAGCCGGATTCCGCACAGGAGGAGCAGCAAATAGAAGGAGTCGAGCCGTGCGAGGTCGTACCAGGACCCCGCGACCGCGTAGAACGCCGCGAACAGCCCCGAGGCGACGACCGCGGGGACGGCCTGGCCGGTCTCGCGCCGCACGGTCGAGAAGATCAACGCGAGCACCCCCACGGACGACAGGAGCGACAGCAATCGCAGCGGGAGGAAGCCCAGTCCGAGGACCTTCGCGAACCCCGCGGCGGCGACGTAGTAGAGCGGCGGGTAGAGAAACGACACGAACTCCAGCGAGGGGGCCGCGTAGATCGGCTTGCCCTCGAGAATCCGCCGGACATGATCGACCATTCCTCCCTCCATCCATTCCAGCTCGAACGGGTAGGAGATGCGGAGGAGCGCGGTCGCGACGTAAGCGAGCGCGAAGGTGGCCGCGCTCGCGACGAGGACGAGATCGAGAGCGCGCCGGATCCGCGCGGGCGGGGGAGGCGGCATCGCGCCCATGATATCCGGGCGCTCGCCCGGCCCGGGACCGGAGGGTATAGTGCGCGGAGCGTCCCCGGGACGCCTGACGGAGGGATGTCGATGCAGGGACTCCCCTTGGTGCCCGCGCAGACCCCACCCCGGGTCGGCGTCGTCCCGCACGGGATGCCCGCTCCTGGCGGCGTGCGGCGCTTCGAGATCCTCCTCGTCAAGCCGAGCAAGTACGACGATGAAGGCTACGTCATGCGCTACCTGCGCGGCGTGCTGCCGAGCAACACGCTGGCCACCCTCTCCGCCTTGACCATGGAAGCGGCCGCGCGCGGCGAGCTCGGCGCGGTTCCGGTGAACGTGAGGATGCTCGACGAGCTGGTGGACGAGGTCGATCCCGTCCGCCTCGCGCGGCAGATCTTGCGCCGCGGGGTGCGGGCGGTCGTCGCGCTGTGCGGCGTCCAGACCAACCAGTTCCCGCGGGCCGCCGACCTCGCGCTGCAGCTGCAGGCCGCCGGATTCCCGGTGATGGTCGGCGGGTTCCACGTCTCCGGGGCGATCGCCATGAGCGACAACGGCATCCCCCCCGAGTGCCAAGCGCTCATCGATGCCGGGGTCACGCTGGTGAAAGGGGAGGTCGAGGAGTGCTGGGGCGATTTGTTGCGCGATGCGCTCCACGGCCGCCTGAAGACCTACTACGACGTCGTGGACGCCCCGGACCTCTCGAAGGCTCCGATCCCTGTCGTCGACCCCCGGCTCATGAAGCGGTTCGCGTACCCGTACATGGGGACGATCGACGCGGGGCGGGGGTGCCCGTTCAACTGCCACTTCTGCACGATCATCAACGTCCAGGGGCGGAAGATGCGCCACCGGTCGGCCGAGCAGATCAAGGACCGGATCCGGCGCAACGCGGCGATGAAGATCGACTACTACTTCTTCACCGACGACAACTTCTCTCGAAATCCGGAGTGGGAGGAGATCTTCGACGCGCTGATCGCGCTACGCCGGGACGAGGGGATCCGCGTCCAGTTCATGATGCAGATCGACACGGTCGCCTACAAGATCCCGCGATTCGCAGCCAAGGCCCAGGAGGCGGGATGCAGCCAGGTGTTCATCGGGATGGAGACGGTCAACCCCGAGAACATCCCGGCGTCCGGAAAGCGACAGAACAAGGTCGCTGATTACGCGGCGATGATCCAGCACTGGCACGAGCACGGCATCGCATGCCACGTGGGGTACATCATCGGGTTCCCGTTCGACAGCGTCGAGAGCGTTCGCGAGAACGTCCGGACCCTCCGCGACGAGATCCAGGTCGATCAGGCGTCCTTCTTCATGCTCATGCCGATCCCGGGCTCCCAGGACCACCGGGACATGGTCCGCCGCGGCGAGTGGATGGACTCCGACTACAACAATTTCGACTCGTTCCATCCCACGACCCGCCACCCGCGGATGTCCTGGGACGAGTGGTTCGAGTCGTACCGGCAGGCCTGGCGGGAGTTCTACACCGTCGACTCGATGACGCAGATCCTCCGGCGGGCCAACGACGTCACGTACTGGGGACTGTTCAAGAACTTCGTCTGGTACCGCTACGCGACCGGAGTGGACGGCACGCACCCCATGATCACCGGCTTCTTCCGCATGAAGAGCCGGACGCAGCGCCGCCCCGGCTTCGCCGTCGAATCCCGCTGGGCGCACGCGCGCCGCCGCTCGCGGGAGATCCTGGCCTGGACCCGCGGGGTCATCTCCCTTTACTTCGAGATGCAGGAGGTCTGGCTCGCGACGCGCGGGCGTGCCCGCTTCCGGTCGGAGATCGACCGGTGGACGAAGGTCGACCTCAGGACGTACTGGCGCCAGACGGGCGAGAGGATCCGAAGGGGACAGTGGATCCGGATCAACCCATTCCGTCTCGCCTACCACACGGTGCGCGACGCGTGGCTGTGCATGCTCTTCAACGCGTCGTTCCTGGTCGGATACGGGAAATAGGATCCCCCGCGGCCAAGCGCGACCGAAGAAACCGGTTGCCTCGGCATCGATTTTCGCCATACAAGAGTGGCGCCAATTTCGGCGAAGCTTCCGCGGCGGAGGGCCGCGGCGCTCGGGGAGAAGCCAACATGAGAGTCCGTTTGCACGCGGTCCTCTGGGCCGCCGCCTGCTCGGCCGCGCTCACCGCGACGGCCGCCGTCGTCCCTCAGGGAATCGGCCGGTTCGACGCGCTGCTGATCCAGGATCCCGCCAGCCGCATTCCGACGGTCGCGGAGACCCCGGACCAGGTCCAAGGGTATGAGGCCGGCCGCGCCGGCTGGGCCGCGTTCCGCGCGGAATCCGGGGGAGCGTGGCGGGTCTGGATCGATCGCCGCTCCGGTGCGCCTCTCCTGGCCCAGGGTGACGCCGTGCGCTGGGTGTCCGCGGGACAGATCGCAACGGCCGGGGGGCTCGAAACCGCCGCCCGGCGCTTCGTGGGGTCCCACGAGAGCCTGTTCGGCGTGCGCACCTCGGAGTTGTCGCTCAACGTGGACGGAACCGCGTCGACGGACCCGGATCACTGGGTCGTGGTGTTCGACCGGGTCGTCCAGGGCATTCCGGTCGAGGGCGAGCATTTCGTCCTCTACGTCAACCGGGGAAGCCTCGTGTCGTTCGGGGCCGACCGCTGGGGCGCGATCGACGCCGTCGCCGCACCGGCGCTCGACGCGCCGTCCGCCTACGCCCTCCTCCGGGCGTACATGGGGCTCGGATCCGCCGACACGGTCGAAATGGTCGAGAGCGGCCACCTCGTGCTCGCGGCACGGCCCGCCGACGGCACTGCGGGCGCCGCCTTCGCGGGGAGCGTCGGCGCGGGGATCGTGCACGATCTCGCGTGGCGCTTCTCCGTGCGGGTCGACGGTGAACCGGGGACCTGGGTCGGCAAGATCGACGCGCGGTCCGGCCGGATCCTCGCGTTCTACGACGACGACCAGTACTCGCAAGTGAAGGGCGGCATCTACCCGAGCTCGAACGACCAGAATTGCAGCGACCTCGGCTGCGAGAAGGCCGGGTACGCGATGCCGTACGCCAACGTGACGATTGCGAAGAAGGCCACGGCCACCGACGACTACGGCAACTTCGTCTGCGGGAAGGGCTCGAAGAACAGCTCGGTCGCCCTTTCGGGACCGTACATCATGGTCGTCGATCAGTGCGGCGGGTCCCCGATCAGCGGCAACTGCACGGGCGACCTCGACTTCGGGACGAGCACGGGGACGGATTGCACGTCGCCCTCGGGCCTGAGCGGGGACACGCACGCCGCCCGCACGGACTACTTCCACCTCAATCGCGCGAAGGAGAAGGCGCGTTACTGGCTGCCGTCGAACACGTGGGTCAACCAGCAGCTCCAGGCCAAGCCGAACATCACCAGCACCTGCAACGCCTACTACAACGGCAACGTGAATTTCTACAGGTCGGGCGGCGGGTGCCGCAACACCGGCGAGATCGCCGGGGTCGTCTGCCACGAGTACGGCCACGGGCTCGACGCCAACGACGGGGGCGGCTCGGAGAACCCGGGTGAAGCCTACGCCGACGTCATCGCGATGCTCGAGGAGCGTCGGTCCTGCATCGGCCGCGGCTTTTACCAGAGCGGTGCCTGCTCGGGGTACGGGGATGCGTGCCTTTCGTGCAGCGGCATCCGCGACACCGACTACGCCCAGCACGTCAGCAACACGCCCGCGACCCCGGCGAACTTCATCGCGTCGCACTGCGGGGGCGGGGGCGGGCCGTGCGGGGGCGAAGTGCACTGCGAGTCGTACGTCGCCACCGAGGCGATCTTCGATCTCGCCACACGGGACCTCCCCGCGACCGGCCTCGACGCCGATTCGTCGTGGCAGCTCGCCGAGAAGCTGTACTACAAGTCGCGGCAGGGATCGGGCGGCAACGCGTACAACTGCGCGCTGCCGTCCTCCGATGGGTGCGGCGCGTCGGCGTGGTTCACGAAGCTCCTCGCCGCCGACGACGACGACGGGAACCTCGGGAACGGCACGCCGCACGCCGCGGCGATCTTCGCGGCGTTCAACCGCCACGCGATCGCCTGCGGGTCCGCCTCCGATCCGGGCAATCAGAATTCGGGGACGTGCGCCACGCTGACCGCGACGACGGTGACCGCCACCCCCGGCACGGACCAGGTCTCCCTGTCCTGGGCGACGGTCCCGGGCGCCTCGCGGTACCTCGTCCTGAGAAACGACATCGCCTGCGCTTCGAGCTCCAACGTGATCGCCACCGTGTCGGCTCCGACCACGACCTATACCGACACGAATCTGCCGACGGGATTCCAGGTCTACTACAAGGTGCAAGCGCAGGCGGCGAACGTGGCCTGCGACGGCCTCGTCTCGGCCTGCGTACCGGCCACCGCGAATTGACCGCTGAGGGGGGTGGGGCGCCGGCCCTGCTCCCCGGCTCAGCGGGCCGCGCGCAGCGTCTCGACCGCCTCCGCCGCGCGGGACGCATTCCGCAGACCGGCGGCGTGTTCGAGCGCCTCCACGGGGAGGAGCGACAGCTCCCCGAGGGCGTGCGCGATCGCGTAGAGGGCGAGGCGGGCGGCGCCGAGACGAATCCGCGATCGAGCCGGGTCGATCTCGGTGATCGTGGCCCGCGTCTTGGCGGAGATGCCGGGGAGCACGAACACACGATCGGCCGGTTCCATCGCCGACAGCTGCCGGCCGACCTTCGCGGCTCCATCGTCGCTAAGAAGGATCATCGCGTCCGGACGGTCGATCGCGGTGTACCCGATCGGGCGCGGGGCAATCACGAGCTCCGCGATGCTGTGCCCCGTCTTGACTGTGATCGGATAGTCGTCCCGCTGGGTGGCCCATAGCCCGCAGGCGACCGCGGCCTCGGCGACGAGGCGTGCGCTCGACCTGACCTTCCCGCCCGCCGAGCCCGCCACCACGAGACGGAAGGTCCGGTCGAGCGATGCGCCGAAGCGCGTTTCGATCGGGCGAACGAGAGGCTCCGGCCGCTCCGCCGCCCCGGCGACCGACGCGCGATACGCCGCGGTGAACTCCGGTGCCGCGCGTCGCGCGATGACTCCCGACGGGAGATCGAGCTCGGTCATCATCGTCGAAAGCGTTCTCTTCGACGCCTGGTTTCCCGGCACGAAGTACGCCGAGCAGAGATCCCAGATGTCGAGAAGCGCGAAGCCGTCGGTCCGGACGGCCTCCATGATATGGAGGCTCAGGTCCTTGTCGAAGCTCGTGGCGCGCCGGACGTACGACGCGCCGTTGACGGCGACGGTGGCGCAGATGTCGAGCGGGCGCTCGAGGCTGCCTCCGGGCGTCGTGGCAGTGCGCGCGCCGGGAGGCGTCGTGGCGGAGTGCTGGCCGCCGGTCATGCCGAAGTTGAAGTTGTTGAGCACCAGCACGGTCAGGCCGATGTTCCGGCGGGCGGCGGCGAGCAGGTGGGCGCCTCCGATCCCGGTTCCGCCGTCCCCCATGATGACGATCACCTTCAGCTCGGGACGGGCGAGCTTGATGCCGGTCGCGTACGTGATGCTCCGGCCGTGCAGGCCGTGGAAGGCGCTGGTCACGAAGTACTGATCCGAGAGGCCGGAGCAGCCGATGTCGCTCACCAGGACGACGCGGCTCGGCGGGTAGGCGAGCGAGACGAGGGCGCGGTTGAGGTGGTCGAGGACCAAGTGATGTCCGCAGCCGGGACAGAACGGATACGGCGACGCGTTCCGGTAAGTCGCGAGCGGCGTCACGGTGGTCGGGGCAGTCACGACACCGCCTCCTCGAACGCCTCGGGCGCGATCAGCTCCCCGTCGACGCGGTGGATCCCGACGACCTCGGCCCCGGCGGCGAGCCGCTCGATCTCCCGCCGGTACTGCCCGTGGTTGAGCTCCGCGACGACGATGCGGGACTTCCCCGCCATCGCGCGGCGGAGAAGGCCCTCCGGGACCGGCCAGAGACTCCCCACGGTGATCGCCGCAACCCGGACTCCCCGCGCGCGAAGTCGCATCACCGCCTCGCGCATGGCTCCGGCCGTGATGCCGTAGGCGACGAGGAGCGTCCGCGCGCCGTCCTGCTCGTCGTCTGCGACGCAGCAGATCTCGTCGGCGTGGTCCTCGATCTTCGCCCTGAGATGCTCGTTGAGCCGCCCGACGGTCACGGGGGACTTCGTGATCATCGCGCGCTCGTCATGCGTCGAGCCCGTGAACCGCACGGTGCGCTCGCCGCCGAGCTGGGCCACGGGGAAGACCTCGTCCGCAGGGACGAACCGGTACGGCGGATCGGGGGAGGTCAGCGGATCCCGGTCGCGCACGTCCGGCCGCCCGTACTCCCGCGGGTCTACGGTGGCCGTCGTCATAGCGAGCTCCTTGTCCGCCAGCACGATGACCGGGCAGCGGAAGCGCTCCGAGAGGTCGAAGGCGCGCCGCGTCAGGGTGTAGCACTCCGTCACGGACGACGGCGCCAGGACGATGAGCGGGTAGCCGCCGGCCGTTCCCCAGCGCGCGAACTGCACGTCTCCCTGCCCGACCGTGGTCGCCCCGCCCGTCGCCGGCCCGAGACGCTGCACGTCGACGATGACCAGCGGCACCTCGCCCATGATCGCCAGACCGATGTTCTCGCTGTAGAGCGACAGACCCGGCCCCGAGGTGGCGGTCAGGGCGCGCGCCCCGGAAAGCACCGCCCCGATGCACATCCCGATCGAGGCGATCTCGTCCTCTCCCTGGACCGCGACCCCGCCGACCCGGGGAAGCTCCCGCATCATCTGCATGAGAATCGGGGACGCCGGGGTGATCGGATAGCCCGCGAAGAACGTGCACCTGGACTCGATCGCCCCCCGCACGATCGCGGTCGCGCCGTCGGTCAGCTCGCGCGAGGCGAGTCCTTCCCCGGAGGCTTCCAAGGGCACCTCTTTCGTGGCTTGGACAGACGATTGTGGAGCGCGGGGCCGGCCGGCGGAAAGCGGGGAACGGGACGGAGTTGGTCGGGAACCGAGCGCCCGTTCAGAATCGCTGGCCGATCACGAGATAGACGGCGTCGAACCCCCCCTCGCAGTACCCGTACCCGAAGTACGCGGGTCCGAGGAAGGTATCCGCTCCCAGGAAGATCGAGCCCGCCCGCCTCAGGGAGGGCCACGTGACCGCATCGCCGGGCTGGTACGTGTTCCCGGCCTCGAGGGAGAAACCCGCGTACATCCGGTTGGTCAGCGAGCCGAGGTCGAACTTGGCGAGCTCGCGGTAGTAGAGGAAGCGTGCGACGCCTCCGCGCGTCCCCACGAGCTGATTGTTCGCGAGCCCCGAGAGGCGAAGGAATCCCCCCGCGAAGAACACCGTCTGGTAGCTCGGCGTCCCGCTCACGAGGTCGGATACGTCCGCCGAGACGTGCAGGGTGTTCTTGCCGAACGAGACGGTCTCGCCCGCCGACAGCAACGCGTACCCACCGGTGGAGTCCGCGCCGAACGACTCCAGGGCGCGCCGGTAGAGCACATCGAGCCACGTTCCGGAGCGGGGCCAGGTGACGGAGTTGAGCGTGTCGACGCGGAATCGCGCGTACGGTCCCCCCAGGTCGGTGGCGGCGGCGGGAAAGAGCGGGGAGCCGATCGTCAGGTTGCCGCGGCTCCGGCCGAAGTAAGCCCCGGAGGTGAGCTCTCCCCAGCGGCCGAAGAGGCGACCGAATCCCACGCGGGCGTCCGAGGACGCGAACCGGTAAGCGGCAAGGGCGTTTCCGGCGTCGTCGTAGATGTTGACGTTGTCCCGCCGGTAGCTGGCCGCCGCCAAGAACACCCAGGCAAGGTGGACGTCCAGAGGCTGGTAGTACTCCGTCGCCAGAAGGTCGCTGTTGCCCACCTGGACGATGTTTCGCCACTCGCCCCCCATTCGATTGATCGGGTTGAAGAGGTGGCTCGCGGTGAGGTTGAAGTTGGGCGACTCCCGGAAATCGGACGCCAGGAAGAATCCGAACTGCAGGCTGTTGCGCCCGTAGGGCTTCTTCGGCGTCTCGATCGTCAGGACACCCTGCCCGTCGTCCCGCCGGAAATCGTGATGAATCGTGCCGAACACGTCCATCCCGTACAGCTGCCGGATATCACGCGCGACCGCGTTTTCGTCCAGGGTCTCACCGACCTTGAGGTTCACCCGGGCCGCGACGATCTTGTCGTCGAGCGGGCCCGTGTTGACCAGGCGCACCGCGTCGAGCTTCAGGTCGGAGACGGGCCGGCGCACCAGCTTCGCCTTGTAAGCCCTCCACTCGTCGTCGGAGACGGCGAGCGCGCGCAGCCGCGATTCCTGCGCGCGGGCCGCGGCCTCGCCGCGGTCGATCGTCTCCTGCGCGCGCGCGAAATCCGAGAAGGTGATGTCCCCGAGATCGGGGACGAGGATGACGTCCGCGGGGCGGACGGCGACCATGTCCGCTTCCTTGTTCCCGTTGGTCAAGAGGCCGGAGACCTGGTCGATCCGGGTCAGGAGGCTTCCGAGCTCCTCTTTCTTGCGCAGCGGGCTCGTGATGTCCACGCCGATGATCACGTCGGCGCCCAGGCCCCGCGCGATGCGGATCGGGAAGTTCGCCGCCACGCCGCCGTCCGTGAGGGGCGTGCCGTCGATCTCGACCGGCGGGAAGATCCCGGGGAGCGACATGCTCGCGCGCATCGCCGCCGACAGGGAGCCCTTGCCGATGACGAAGGCGCGGCCGTTGGAGAAGTCGGCGGCGACCGCGCGATACGGGATCGGGAAACGGTCGAAGTCGCGCTCGCCGGTCGCCTCGATCTCGAGGGACTGGAAGAGGATCTCGAGGTTCTGGCCGCCCACGACCGCGGGAGGCAGGTACGGCTTCCAGTTCTTGAACCGCATCTTGACGGGGATCAGGAACCGTGTCTCCTCCTCCTTCCGCCGGAACGTCTTGTCCTTCCGGGGGAGGCGGTCGACGAACATCGTCGCCCAGTCGATCGTCGTGATCTTCTGCTCGATCTCTTGCGGCGACCACCCTACGGCGTACAGTCCGCCGACGATCGAGCCCATGCTGGTCCCGACGACCATGTCCACGGGGACGTGGTACTCCTCGAGCACCTTGATCACGCCGACGTGGGCGCTCCCGCGGGCTCCGCCGCCGGAGAGCACGAGCACGACGCGCGGTCTCTTGGGCGTCTCTTGCGCCCGGGGCTCCTCGGTGCGCCCCGTCGTGGGCAGCGCCAGGCTCGCGGCGAGCAGACAGATGAGAATCGCGCGCACGGGATCGGCCTCCGGCGCGGGAGCTTCCCACGGTGTCGCGGAGATGTAAAGGCGTGCCCCGGCGGCGCCGCGTAGAATGAGCGCATCCAGGAAAGGAGATCCCATGAGCGACCGGATGCGGGGAGCGTGTCTGTGCGGTGGTGTCACGTTCGAGGTCGATGGGGCCGAGGCGATGGGTGTCTGCCACTGCACGCGATGCCGGCGAAACAAGGGCAGCAACAGCGTGTTCGTTGTGGTGACGAAGGAGAAGTACAGAATCACGGGCGGACAGGAGCTCGTAAAGCGGTACCACGAGGAGGGGTTCTCAGACCGGTACTTCTGCGGACGCTGCGGATCCGGTCTGTACGCGGAGGGAAACAAGCTCTACGTGTCCGCCGGCACGCTCAAGGCGACGGAGATGATGCCGGCCTTTCACATCCAGGTGGCCAACAAGGCCCCGTGGGACGAGATCGGCGGGAAAGCGCCCCAGTACCCGGAGTGGCCGACGGCGTGATCGCGCGGCCTCGCCGCTTGGTTCACGAAAGGAGCGCACCATGTCGATCCGTCCGGTCAAGCGCCTGGTGAAATCGAAGCCGACTCTCGAGGGGGCCGGCGTCCATCTCCGCCGGGCGTTCGGGTTCGGCAGCACGTCCGAGTTCGACCCGTTCCTCCTGCTCGACGACTTTCGCAACGAGAGCCCCGAGGACTACCTCGCCGGCTTCCCGTGGCACCCCCACCGCGGGATCGAGACGATCACCTACGTGCTGGCGGGAAATGTCGAGCACGGGGACAGCATGGGGAACCGCGGCGTCATCGCGGCGGGGGACGTCCAGTGGATGACCGCCGGGAGCGGGATCATCCACCAGGAGATGCCGAAGGGGGACCAGACGGGGCGGATGCACGGATTCCAGCTCTGGGCCAACCTCCCCGCGTCCCTGAAGATGACCGCGCCGCGCTACCAGGAGGTCAAGTCGGGAGACATCCCGACGGTCACCGACGACGACGGCACCCACGTCCGGGTGGTGTGTGGAACATTCTGGGGGAAGACGGGACCGGTCGACGGCATCGCGGCCGAGCCGATATACCTCGACGTCTCGCTCGCTCCGCGCGTGCGCCGGACCCTCCCGGTCGAGACGACGCGGCACGCCTTCGCCTACGTGTTCGCCGGCGCCGCGAGCTTTTGCAACGCCTCGGGTCCGCTCTCGGTGCCCACCGAGGGCGTGGGATGGGCGGATGCGACGCCGCCGTCGAAGGCGGAGAACCGCTCGCTCGTGCTGTTCGACCGCGGGGACGAGATCACGGTCGAGGCGGGGGACGACGGGGCGCGATTCCTGCTCGTGTCCGGCAAGCCCCTCGAGCAGCCGGTCGCCTGGTACGGGCCGATCGTCATGAACACCCAGGAGCAGCTCCGTCAGGCCTTCGCGGAGCTCGAGAAGGGGACCTTCCTGAAGCACGCCGGCGCGGGCACGCCCCCCGACCGCAAAGCCTGACCGGCCACGGCTTGACGGCGTGCCGCCCGCGGGCCCACCTTGAGGCTGCACGGTCTCGCCGAGGGGGGCATGGCACGCATCGAGGTCCACAAATTCGGCGGGACGAGCGTCGGCGACGCGGCACGCATCGTCGCGGCGGCCGGAATCGTGAAAGACGCGTGCCGCTCGGCCCGGATCGTCGTCGTGGTTTCCGCGATGACCACAGTGACGGATCGGCTCCTGACCGCCGCCGCCGCGGCCGCGCGCGGCGACCGCGACGCGGCGGCCCGCACGCTCGCCGAAATCCGCCGGACGCACGAGGCCGCACTCGCGGAGATCGGGGGCACCGACGCGGGCTCCGTCGGGGCGGATCTCGCGCACCTCGCTGAAGAGGCCGGCGACCTCGCCCGCGCCGCGGCGTGGCTCCGCGAGCTGTCGGCGCGGACACGAGACCAGCTGCTCTCCCTCGGCGAGAAGATGTCGGCGAGACTGCTCGCGCAGGCGCTCCGCGCCCTGGGCGTGGCCGCCGAGGCGCGCGACGCGGATTCGTTCCTCGAGACCGACGACCGGTTCGGCGAGGCCAGCCCCCTCGAGGCGGTGTCCGAGCGCACGATCGCGGCCGCCCTGCGGCCGGCTCTCGACCAGGGGCGCGTTTCGGTCGTCACGGGCTTTTGCGGCCGCGCCTCGGACGGGGCGACCACCACGCTCGGCCGGGGCGGGTCCGACCTTTCCGCGACGATCGTGGCGGCGGCCCTCGACGCCGACGAGGTGACGATCTGGACCGACGTCGACGGGGTGTTCTCCGCCGATCCGCGCGTCGTCCCGGGCGCGCGGGTCATCCCGCACCTCAACTTTCGCGAGGCGGCGGAGATGTCGTTCTACGGGGCGAAGGTGCTCCACCAGAGGACGATGATCCCGATCTCGGCGCGCGGGATCCCGGTCCGCACGCGCAACTCGTTCAATCCCGCGCACGAGGGGACCGTCGTCGACGGGCGCTTCACCCCCGGCTCCCATCCCGTCAAGGCGGTGACCGCCATCGCCGATCACGCCCTCCTGTCGATCGAGGGGAAGGGGATGTCGGGCGTGCCCGGAGTCGCGGCGCGCATCTTCGGGGCGCTCGCCGGCCGCGCGATCAGCGTGACGATGTTCAGCCAGTCGAGCTCGGAGTCGTCCATCACCCTCGCCGTCCCCGGCGGGGCCGCGGTCGAGGCGGAGCGCGCGCTCAAGCGGGAGTTCCGGGGGGACTTCACCCGAGGCGACGTCGACGAGATCCTCGTCCGGCGCAACGTCGGGCTCGTCGCCGCCGTGGGCCTGGGGATGGCGGACAGCCCCGGGGTCGCCGCGCGCGTGTTCGGAGCACTTGCCCGGCGCGGCCTCAACGTGCTCGCGATCGCGCAGGGATCGTCCGAGCTCAACATCACGCTCGCGGTCGATGGCGCCGAGGCCACGGGAGCCGTCCAGGCTCTCCACGGCGAGTTCGGGCTCGATCGTCTCGATACCGGTGAGGACGCGCGTGGCGGGCTGGACCTGATCCTGCTCGGCTGCGGCCGGATCGGCCGCGCGCTCGTGGAGCTTCTCCTGGATCGGCACGCGCACGTCTTCGAGCGGTTCGGGGTCGCTCCGCGACTGGTCGCGGTCGCCGACTCGACCGGCTACCTCCTGCGCCCCGCCGGGATTCCGGAGGGCGAGCTTCGCGCGGCAATCGCGCACAAGGCCGCGGGGCGGCGGTTGCGTGATCTCGCGGGCGCTTCGGCCTCCGCCGAAGCGGCCGAGGTGCTCCGCCGCGCCTGCGCGTACCGGCTCGCGCGGCCGGTCGTCGTCGACGTCTCGGATGCCGGTGATCACGCGCCGCTGTTCCTCGAAGCTCTCCGTCTCGGATGCGACGTCGTCACCGCGAACAAGAAGCCGCTGGCGGGGCCGCTCGGCGACTTCCGCGCGCTGATCGAGGCGGCGTCCGGCTCGGGACGCCTCCTGAAGGCCGAGGCGACGGTCGGGGCGGGGCTTCCCGTCGTCGACACGCTCGAGATGCTCCTCGCGACGGGCGACCGAATCGAACGCGCGGAGGGATGCTTTTCCGGAACCCTCGGATTCGTCCTGTCGCGGCTCGAGGAGGGGGCGCGGCTGTCGGAGTCCGTCGCGGAAGCGATCCGCCTCGGCTACACGGAGCCCGACCCGGTGGCGGATCTGTCCGGGGCGGACGTGGCGCGCAAGGCGACGATCCTCGGACGCATGTCCGGTCTCGCGCGGCTCGAGTCCTCACCCGGACTCACGGGCCTCGTCGACCCGTCGCTCGCGGGAGCCGGCCGGGAGACCCTGCTGTCCCGCCTGCGCGATCTCGACGGGGAATTCGCCGCCCGCGCTCGCGCGGCGCGCGATCGGGGATGCGTGATGCGCTTCGTGGCGACCGTCCGGGCGGGCCGGATCGAGGTGGGGCCGCGGGAGGTGCCCGCCGCCTCCGCCCTCGGGACCTTGCGGGGGACCGACAACATGATCGTGATCACCTCGGAGAGGTACGCTTCCCGCCCGCTCGTGGTCTCGGGTCCCGGTGCGGGGGTGGAGGTGACGGCCATGGGGGTTCTCGGGGACATTCTGAGGGTCGCGGCCGAGCGCGGGGTGAGGTCGTGACCCCGCTCGCCGAGGTCACGGCCTTCGCCCCCGCGACGGTGGCCAACCTCGGTCCCGGCTTCGACGTCCTCGGCCTGGCGCTCACCGGTCCGGGGGACACGGTCACCGCGCGTCGGGTCGCGGGAGGCGGGGTCCGCCTGGTCTCCGTGGACGGGGACGGCGGCCGGCTCCCCCGCGACGGGTCGAACACCGCCACGATCGCGGCGGAGGGCACGCTGCGGAGGGCCGGGATCGACGCGGGGGTGGAGCTCTCGCTCGTCAAGGGGCTGCCCCTGGGCTCGGGGCTGGGCAGCTCGGCGGCTTCGGCCGCGGCCGCGGCGTGCGCCGTGAACGTTCTCGTGGGATCGCCGCTCCGCAAGGTCGATCTCGTGGCGGCCTGCGTGGACGCGGAGGCCGTCGTGTCCGGGAAGCACGCGGACAACGCCGCCGCGGCGGTCCTCGGCGGGCTGATCCTCGTCCGGTCGGTCGAACCGCTTGACCTCATCCGGCTCCCCGTGCCCGATGGGCTGACGATCGTCGTCGCGACCCCGAAATTGGAGTTGTCGACCAGGGCCGCCCGCGCGGTGCTGCCGGAGTCGATCCCGCTTCGCGCCCTCGTCGCCAACGCCGCCAACATCGCCGCTTTCGTCGCGGCCTGCCACAGCGGCGACCTGGGGCTGCTCGCGCGGTCGGCCCACGACGCGGTCGTCACCCCGGCCCGGGCCCGCCTGATCCCGGGATGCGAGCAGGTGTTCTCGGCGGCGCTCGACGCCGGCGCGCTCGGCGTCTCGATCAGCGGCGCGGGACCGTCGGTGTTCGCCTGGTGCCGATCCGAGCGCAGCGGGGCCGAGGTCGGCGCCGCGATGGTCGCGGCGTTCGCTCTCGTGGGCCTTCCGGCCGAGCCGCTCGTCTGCCCCGCCGACGGCCCGGGAGCGCGCCGGCTGTGAGCGCTACGTCCTGGACGCTTCGTTGCGTCGATTGCGGCGCCGAGCATCCCGGCCTCGCCGTCCGCACGCGCTGCGACTGCTCCGGCACCCTGGACGTCCGGCGCGATCTCGACGCGATGCGCGGCACGATCGACCTCGTCACGCTGGATCGGCGGCTCGGAGGACGACAGCCCATCGACCGCTCCGGGGTCTGGCGATTTCGAGAGCTGGTCCTCCCGATCGACCCCGCCGACATCGTCACCAAGCCGGAGGGGAACACCAACCTCTACCGCTCGGACGCGCTCTCCGGCTGGGCCGGCATCGACGATCTCGCGCTCAAGCACGAGGGGGAGAACCCGACGGGGTCGTTCAAGGACCGCGGGATGACGGTCGGCATCAGCGTGGCGCGCCGTCTCCGGATGAGGCGCGTCGCGTGCGCGTCGACCGGCAATACCTCGGCGTCGATGGCGTCCTACGCGGGCGCGGCCGGGATGACGGCGTATGTGTTCATCCCCGAGGGGAACGTCGCGTTCGGCAAGCTCAGCCAGGCGCTGGCCTACGGTGCGAAGACGATCCAGATCGCGGGAGACTTCGACGCGGCGATGACGCTCGTCGAGGCGGTCTGCGCCGACGGGGGTGTCTACCTGCTGAACTCCGTCAACCCGTTCCGGATCGAGGGGCAGAAGTCGATCGCGTTCGAGCTGCTCCAAGATCTCCGCTGGGAGGTCCCGGACTGGATCGTGCTCCCCGGCGGGAACCTCGGGAACGGCTCCGCGATCGCCAAGGGGCTCGTCGAGCTGCACGATCTCGGGCTGATTCCGAGGCTGCCGCGCCTCGCCGTGGTCCAGGCGGAAGGGGCGAGCCCGCTCTACCGCGCATTCCGCGCCGGCGCCCCGGTCGTCCCCGTCAAGGACCCGAAGACGATCGCGACCGCGATCAAGATCGGCGCCCCGGTCTCGTGGAAGAAGTGCCTGCGGGGGCTCGCGGCGACCCGCGGAGTCGTCGAGCAGGTGACGGACCAGGAGATCCTCGACGCGAAGGCGCGCCTCGATGCCTCCGGGATCGGCGCCGAGCCGGCGTCGTGCGCCACGCTCGCCGGGCTCCGGAAGCTCGTCGACGGCGGGGTCATCGGACGCGCCGACCGCGTCTGCGGGATCCTCACCGGCCACTTACTCAAGGATCCCGAGGTCGTCGTCGGATACCACCGCGGGACCCTCGAGGGGATCCGCTCGACACACGCCAATCCGCCGGTCTCGGTTCCCGCGACCCTCGACGCCGTCGTCGCGGCGATGGGACTGTAGGCCGCTCCCTGCCGCCATGCCATACTGAGCCGTGAGCGCACTCCCGCCGGAGCACGAGCGAGCCCGAGACGGCGCCACCCTGTGCCTCAGGTGCGGGCTGTGTTGCGACGGCACGCTCTTCAGCCGCACCGAGCTCAAGCCCGGGGAGGTCGAGACCGCGCGCTCTCTTGGAGTGAGCTTGATCTCCATCGGGGACGCCGGGTCCGCGACGCGCTCGGCGATCCCGCAGGGATGCTCCCTGTTCCGGGACGGCTGCTGCTCCAGCTATGGCCGATGGCGGCCGCAGGCCTGCGGCGATTACGTCTGCCGTCTGCTTTCGGGGTACGTCGGTGGCACGCGGACGCTCGCCGAGTGCCTGGAGGTCGTCCGCGTCGTGCGTGAGGCGGATGCGGACGCGAGGCAGCCGGCGTCCGGCGGCTTGGCGCGACTGCGCGCAGCGGGGCTTCTCGAGGTCTTCCGGCGGAAGTTCTTCGAGACCGAGTCCGATCCGGGGCCGATGGGGCCGAAAGACGGAAGCGTTTCGGGGTCGACCGCGCCCTAGGCCAGCGGGTGCGTCGACCAGACGAGGTCCCCGACCGAGTCGGCAAAATGGTCCACGAGGAACCACGTCCTTCCCCGCAGTGCGGTCCGAGCCGCGCGGGAGAGCCAGCCGCCATTCCCGAGATCGGTCTCGATCTTGTACGCGTGCCCGCGCCCGGCGAAGATCGACGAGAGGCGCGCGGCGTCGAAGGCGGGGTCGAGGTTCTCGAAGACGACGACGACCCGGAAGTCCCGGGGAAGCGTCGCGGCGAGCGCCGTCAGGACGGTCTCCTCGTACCCCTCGACGTCGATCTTGACCACGCCGGAGGTCAGGCCCCGCTCGGCGAAGCCCGAGAAGATCTCCGCGAAGACCCGCCGCCCATCCCGGATCCGGATCGCAACCTTGCGGTAGTTCGCGTCGTCCAGCCGGTCGAACCCGTCCTTGCCGGCGAGGATCGACTCCTCGTAGCGGTTCCCCGCGCCCCCGATGAACGCACCGCCAAAGTTCGCGATCGGAACGTTGAGGTCGATGGTGGCGTCCGCGTCCCCGATCCCGAACTCGTGCAGGACGAAGTCGCTCCGTCCCGACGCCTTCACGTTGACGCTCAAGATCTTGAACACATCGGGGTTCGGCTCGAAGCAGTGAACCTCGGCGAAATCACGGGCGCACTGGAACGAGATCAATCCGATGTTCGCGCCGACGTCGAGAAGAAATCCGCCGAACCCATCGTGGGCGAGCTGCCGGATCAGAGCGGAGAGATGAGGCTCGTGCACGCCGTCGACCATCGACTGCGCGGTGATCAGGTCGCTCCCGCGCAGGTAGACGGCGGGAGCGTCCTTCGTCATCCAGCGCCAGATGCGGCCTCTGATGCGCCCGGCGGCGATCCGAGCCGCGCTCATCCGGTACACCGTGCGCATCGCGTCTCCGGTCGGGGCTTGCGGGCGGGCCATTATGGCAACAAACGCGTCTTTCCGGGAGGTCCCCCCCGGGCCAGTCGTGTCATCCTATGGGGTCCGAGAGGAGCCGAACGACTTGCCCCAAGGGAACGAGAGCGCCCGGCTGCGGTGGGCGCCCCAGCGCCGCATCCCGTCGCTCGATGCGCTCCGCGGCATCGCGGCCTTCGCGGTTGCGGTCCATCACGCGGCTCTCCAGCGCTTCACGATCGAGCGCCATGCTGCGTACTCGCCGGGGAGCGGTGTGTTCGCTCCCCTCCTGTTCTGGATGGGCACCTGGGGCGTGACCCTCTTCTTCGTCCTGAGCGGGTTCTGCATCCACCTCCCGCAGGCACGGCGCGAGTCCGAGGGGGCGCCGTTCATCGGATGGAGAGAGTTCTACAAGAGGCGCGCGCGGCGGCTTCTGCCGACCCACTACGCATCGATCGCGGTCGCCTGCCTGGCGGCGGTCGTCGTCCCGACGGATCTGGTGACGCGCCCGACCGCCGGGACGCTGGCCGCGCACGTGTTGATGGCTCACACGCTGGTGAGCATGGCGTACTTCTACAGCATCAACGCCGTGTTCTGGTCGATCGCCGTCGAGGTCCACTTCTACCTCACCTACCCGATCCTCCAGCGAATGCGGAAGCGGCTCGGGCCCTGGTTCCTCGTTGCGCTGCTCGCCCTGGGAGGAGTCGTCTACGGGGCGGCGTATCTCCGTCCCGAGGGCGACTCCCGGTTCGTGATCCAGCATCTGTTTCTGGTCACGTGGTGGCAGTGGGGGCTGGGCGCCGCCCTCGCGGACATCTACGTCCGCGGGACGGCGCACCCTCTCCTGCGCGCGGTGGTGTTCCCGGGTGCGGCGTGGATCTGGGGGGCGTCGTCGCTCCTCGTTGCCTACCTCGACCCGGTGGTCGCCGGAGTGCACGTCCGCCCGTGGATCGCTCCGGCCCTCTGCGCCGCCGCGCTGCTGTCCGCCTCCATCGGTAATCCGCGGGCGCGGGGAACGCGCCCGTTCGAGTGGATCGGCGAGTTCTCGTACTCGCTCTACCTGATCCACCCGGTCGCGCTCGCGGTGACGATGCGGCTCCTCCATCGCGGCACGACGTCGAGCCTCGTCGAGTTCGCCCTCGATGTCGCCGCTTGCATCGTGGTCTCCTGGGTCTTCTTCCAGCTCGTCGAGCGTCACTTCCTGAACACGCAGCCCCGGGCGATCCCGCAGTAGGCCCCGGACTTACGCGAGCCGCTTCCGGATTCGCGCGGAGGCCGTCTCGCCCGCGAGGACCAGCGCCAGGATCGCGAGCAGGATCGTGGCGACGCGCGACCACGCGAGAGACTGCACGCAGGCGTCGAGCGGCAGGCCGATCCCACCCGCTCCGACCAGGCCGAGGATAGTCGCCTCCCGCACGTTGATGTCCCACCGGAACAGCGCGACCCCGCCGACGGCCGGGGCCAGGCGCGGCAGGAAGCCGAACCACATCACCTGGAGCCGCCGCGCGCCCGTCGCCGCGATCGCCTCGATCGGCCGGGGATCGGTTTCCTCGACCGCCTCGGAGAGCAGCTTTCCCACGAACCCGATCGACCGGAGCGCGATCGCCAAGATGCCCGCGGCGAGACCCGGCCCGAGCACCGCCACGAGGATCAGCGCCCAGATCAGGGAGTTGACCGACCGCGTGGCGACGAGCACGAGGATCGTGGCCCGGCGGACGAGCGGGTGCGGCGTCGTGTTCCGGGCCGCGAGCATCGCGAGCGGGGACGCGATCGCCATCGCCAGGATCGTGCCGAGCGTGGCCATGTGGATCGTGTCGGCGAGCGGGCGCGCGATCTCCGCGGCATACGCGAGATCGGGGGGCCAGGCGCGCGCCGCCAGGTCGCGCCCCTGCGCGGGCGCGTCGCGGACGAAGCTCCAGGTCGTGCGGTGCGACACGTATGCCCAGGCGACCGAGAGCACGAGGGCCAGCGCGACCCACGCGAGCGCGCGGCCGATCCTCACGTGACCCTCGCGCGGATGCGATCCGACAGCGTTTCGCCGACGAGAACGACCCCGATGATCAGGAGGAGGACGGCCGAGGCGGTCGCGTAGTCGTAACGGCCGAACGCGGTGTTGAGCGTCGCGCCGATCCCCCCCGCGCCGACGATTCCCAGGATGGCGGACTCGCGGAAGTTGATGTCGAGCCGGTACAGGGAGATCCCCGCCAGGCGCGGAAGGATCTGCGGCAGCACGCCGTAGAGCACGACTTGCGCGCGCCCCGCCCCCGTCGCCACGATCGCCTCGGCCGGGGCGGAGGCGATCTCCTCGATCTCCTCCGCCAGGAGCTTGGCGACGAAGCCCGCAGTCGCGAGCGAGAGCGTGAGCGCTCCGGCGAGCGGGCCGAATCCCACCAGCACCACGAAGAAGATCGCGACGATCATCTCGGGGAACGCCCGGCACCCCGACACGACGGCCCGGGAGACAACATAGACGGCGGCCGGGGCGACGTTCCGCGCGGCGCCGAGGGCCATCGGGAGAGCCAGGACGAGCCCCGCCGCCGTCGCCACGAGCGCGATGGCAAGGCTCTCGAGCACGCCCTCGAAGAGGTCGTCTGCGTGCGAGACGAAATCCGGGCGGAGGAGGGCCGCGCCCATCGTGGCGGCGCGCGGGATCCCCTCGCGCAGGCGTCCGGCGTCGAAGCCGATCGAGGCGACGGCCCATCCGAGGTACGCGAGCGCGGCCACGGCAAGCCCCGCGGCCGCGAGGCGCCGCCGCGTCATCCCGCCGCCTCGGACGACCAGTCCTCCTCGCCGTAGATCGCAGTGAGCTGCTCCGGCGAGAGCCCGTCCGGGGAACCGTCGTACACGATCGCGCCCGACTTCAGGCCGATCACGCGGTCGGCGAACCGGCGGGCGAGCGGGACGTCGTGCAGGTTGATCACCGCGGCGAGCGAGCGCTCGCGCGCCGACTCGACGATCAAGCGCAGGATGCCGCGCGCGGTGCGCGGGTCGAGGCTCGCGGTCGGCTCGTCGACGAGGAGGAGCTTCGGGTCCTGGAGGAGCGCTCGGGCGATGCCGACGCGCTGCCGCTGCCCCCCCGAGAGACGGTCGGTCCGCCGGTGGACGTGTTCCCCGATCTCGAGGCGCTCCGCCAGCGTCACGGCTTTCGCCACGTCCTCGTCGCGGAACCGCCTGGCTAGGCTGCGCCAGAACCCGGTCGAGGCGAGCCGCCCGCAGAGGATGTTGTCGAGGGCGGTGAGGCGGTCGACGAGCGCGTGCTCCTGGAAGATCATCCCGATCGACGCCCGCATCCGGCGCAGCGCCCGCGGTGCCAGGGCGGTCACGTCCACGCCGTCCACCACGACGCGCCCCGAAGTCGGCTCGACGAGCCGGTTGATGCAGCGCAGCAGCGTGCTCTTTCCGGCGCCGGAGGGCCCGACCACGGCGAGGACCTGTCCCCTCGGGACGTCGAGCGTGATCCCGTGGAGGGCCACCGCTCCGTGCGGGTAGCGCTTGGAGACGCCCTCGAGTCGCAGCATCTACGGCGCGGCGGTCGAGTAGCGGACCCCGAGATCGCGATCGATCTTTCGGACGATCTCCCACTCCCGCTTGTAGGTGATCGGCGTGAACGACTGCCCCTCGGTCTCGCCGAACTCGCGGAGCAGCCCGCTTCCCGTCCAGTCGAACGAGAAGAAGGCGTCGCGGATCCGTTTCGCGAGCTCCGGCTTCAGGTCGTGGGCGACGCCGTAGGCGGTCGTGGGGAATACCGGCGAGGTGTATAGGATCCGGATCGCCTTCGGATCGACGATCCCGCGGTGCTCCATCCGGTCGAGCACGCTGTCGGCGACGGCGGCGGCGGCGTAGTCGCCGTGCACGACCGAGAGGATCGAGTTGTCGTGCTTCCCGGTGAACGCGCCCTTGTAGTCGCGGCCTTCCTCGAGCTTGTACTCGGTCTTCAGGAGATCCACCGGCGCCTTGTATCCGGAGTTCGAGGTCGGGGACGTGAACGCGATCGTCTTCCCGCGCAGGTCCTCGACCTTCGCCACCGGGCCCCCGCTGCGCGCGATGACGACCATGTGGTAGCCGAACTCGCCGTCCTTCATCGCCATCATCGCGAACGGCACGAACCCCGCCGCGTTGACGGCGTACGGAACGCTCCCCGTGTTGTACCCCGCGACGTGGAGCCGCCCGGCGCGCATCGCCTCGATCTCGGCCGCGTTCGATTGCACGGGGAAGAACGAGACCGGCTTGCCGGTGGCCTTCTCGAGGTGCTTGAGGAATCCCTCCCAGGACTTCTTGTAGACGGTGGGGTCCTCGAGGGGCGTGTAGGCGAAGACCAGCGTTTCGGGATCGCGAAACGCGGCGGGGTCGTCCGGAGGATCGGCGACGAGGTCGCCGTCCCGGTCGCAGTATCTCGGGTCGAGGTCGCCGCGCGGGCAGTCTTGCGGCGCTGCGGCCGGAAGCGGCGACGCGAGCAGCGAGACGAGAGCGATCAGGAGCGCGAATCCCCGCACTCGCGAAGGTTACACCGAGCGCGAGCGCGGGGGAAAGCGTGACGATCTAAGGTCGGGCCGAGGATCCCCGGCGCAGGCTCGCCGCGAGCAGCGTGTGGAAGTGGTGTGCCGCCGTCTCGATCTCCGGCGCGTAGATCCCCCGGTCGTAGGCGGGGGAGGCCAGGCCGCGCTGGACCGATTCGCAGATCGCCACGTCCTCCTCCTGGACTTTGTGGCTGGCCGCGATCGAGCGCGCGATGAAATCCTGGGCGGCCTCGCCCTCCGTCTCGAGAAAGTAGAAGTCGAACACGACGAGCGTCCGGTCCGGGCCGAGCGGGACGACGCGGTTGGTATCGAGGATCGGCCCGTACCGGTTGAGCATCAGGTTCGGGTAGACGAACGCGTACAGCGCCTCGGAGCCGATGCGCTCGGCGAAATCGCCGCCCGCCTCGGGCGGCGCCTCGTCGGGGGCCCGGCAGCTCTGGATCGAGAGGCGCTCGAAGATCTCGGTCACGTACGTCCCGAGATCGAGCTGGCCGGCGAGCGCCTTGTGGAGGACGGAAACGTGGTAACCGCCGTCGAGGTAGTTGTCGACGTAGACCTTCCAGTTGCAGGCGATCTCGTACGAGCGGCTGGCGCGATAGCGCAGGTCCCAGGTGCCCGTCGCCTCCAGGCGCGGCGTCAGGCCCGCGAGCTGCGGTGCCAACGGCGGCGGATCGTCCCCGAGGTGGACGAAGACCAGGGGGCCCCACGTCGAAACGGCCGCCGGCTTGAGAGAGAACGCCTCCCGCTCGAACAGGGCGTTCGCGCCGAGCCGCGGCGCGCGCGCGAGCCGTCCGTCGAGCCGGTACGTCCAGCCGTGGTACGGGCAGACCAGCTCGGCGAGGCGTCCGTCGCCGGAGCACACCTCGGCCGCATGATGCCGGCAGACGTTGTGGAACGCCCTCAAGGTCCCGGCGTCGTCGCGCACGACGACGTACGGACGATCGAGGACGCACCCGGCGAAATACTCCCCGGGCCTGCGCACTTGCTCGACGCGGCCGACCGCCTGCCAGGTCGCGGCGAATACCGCGTCCCGCTCGCGATCCAGAAACTCCGGCGAGACGTACCACGACGCCGGCGGCGTCCAGGCCCGCTCGATCGGAATCGACGGGTCGAATCGCGCGAGCTCGCGGGCGAACGCGTCGTCGCTCATGACCGGCTCCTCGCGTCGGCCAGGAGCGCTCCGGCCGCGAGCCAACCCGGGCCCCCCGGGATTCCCGGGCCGGGATGAGCGGACGCGCCTCCGAGGTAGAGGCCCGGGACCGGCATCGCGTGGCGCGCCCATCCGGCGACAGGGCGCATGAAGAGGACCTGATCGAGCGCCAGCTCTCCGTACGAGGGGGATCCCTCGGGCAACCCGAAGCGCTCCTCGAGATCCCGGGGCGTCAAGACCGCGCGGTGGAGGACGCGCGAGGAAAAGCCGGGAAACAGGCCGTCGATCGCGGCCGCGACCGCGTCGCCGAGCGCTCCCGCGCGTTCCGCGTCCCACGCGCCGCCCGCGGCGAGCCGGTAGGGCGCGTACTGAACGCGGGCGACGAGCACGTGGTGCCCCTCCGGTGCCGTCGCAGGCCAGAGGAGTGTCGGAACGGTGATCTCGATGTGGGGCCGGCCGGGGACTTCCCCGTACTTGGCCGCGTCGGCGGCGCGCTCGAGGGAGACGAGATCGGGAGTGAGCGAGACGGTGCCGGCCAGCGCCGCGGGCGCGAGGCCGGGGATCTCCGGAATCGTCTCGAGCGCGAAGAGCACGAACGAGGTGCACCCTCGGTACCGGATGTTGCGTACCGCGCGGAGAATCTCCGGATCGAGCCACACGGGGTCGACCCACGACAGGAGCGTCCGCGAAGCATCGGCGGTCGAGAGCACGGAGCGCGCCACGATCTCCTCGCCCCCTACGAGGGCGACGCCGGTCACCGCGTCGTCCGCGACCAGGATCCTGGAGACCGCGGCCGCGGTCCGGATCGTTGCGCCAGCCGCCGCCGCGGCCGACTCCGCGGCCTGCGTGAACGTCGCGGGGCCGTCGCGCCACGGAAGGCGCGCCCTCAAGGAGCCGCCCGGAGCTCCCACGAGGTGATGCAGAAGCACGAACCCCGTTCCGCCGGAGCGCGGTCCCTGGCGAAGATCCTGGACGCCCGAGGCGGCGATCGCCGCTTTGAGCGGCCCGCACGCGAACCAGTCGTCGGCGAGCTCCCACACCGACAGTGGCAGCGTGCGGAGGAGCTCGATCATGTCGCGGCGCCCGAGCGCGCGGAAGCGGCGCCCGAGGGCGAGCAGCGGGACGAGATCCTTGAGGCCGCCCACGTCCACGTCAGGGGGCGGCGCCTGGTAGAGCGCCTCGAGGAAGCCCGAGAGACGGCGCAGCATCCCGGTGAACTCGATCCACCGGGCGGCGTCGGCAGGGGAGTGGCCGCGGATCGCCTCCGCGGCGCGGCCGGCGTCCCGCGGAAGCGTGAGGAAGGATCCGGGCCCGGCGGCGACGGACAGGGGCGTCTCGCGCGGTGAGACCGCAAGACCGTCGAGGCCGAGCGATCTGACGACGCCGGGAGGGATCCATCCGGGATCGAGCCCGAAAGGCGCCGCGCGAAACCCGGGCGCGAACTCGAACACGCGGCCTTGCCCGCCCGTTTCCGGGGCGGATTCGAGAACGACCACCCGTTTCCCGGACCGGGCGAGGCGCGTCGCAGCGACGAGGCCGTTCGCGCCGGCGCCGATCACCGCGACGTCGAAGCCCGCGGGCCTCATCGCGCAGCTCCCAGGATCTCCATCGCCGCGAGCCGCCCCGAGGCGCCCATGATCCCGCCTCCGGGGTGGGTTCCCGCGCCGCATTGCCAGTACCCCTCGATCGGAGTCCTGTACTTGGCCCACTGCGGCACCGGGCGCAGAAAGAAGAGCTGCTGCAGGGCGAGCTCGCCCTGGAAGATGTTCCCCTCCGACAGGCCGGTCATCCGCTCGATGTCCGCGGGGGTGAGCACCTGGCGATGGAGAATCAGCGACGGGAGATTCGGCGCGTAGCGGGCGAGCGTGGCCACGACCGCGTCGCCGAAGGCGTCGCGCTTCGCGTCGTCCCAGCCTCCCTCGATCTCGTACGGCGCGTACTGGACGAAGATGCTCATCACGTGCCGCCCCGGCGGCGCCATCCCGGGGTCGATCATCGAGGGGATGACCACGTCCATGTACGGGTGACGCGAGAACGCGCCGTACTTGGCGTCGTCGTAGGCCCGCTCGAGGTAAGCGAGGCTGGGGCTGATCGAGATCGCGCCCCGCAAGTGCGCGCCGTGGCCCGGCAGGCAGGACAGCTCCGGGAGCCCCGAGAGGGCCAGGTTCACTTTCCCTGAGGAGCCGCGGAACTTGTAGCGCCTGATCCCATCGGCCAGCTCTCCCGGGAGCGATTTCGGGTCGATGAGGCGCGTGAACGTCAGGCGCGGATCGAGACCCGAGAGGACGAGCGGCGCGCCGATCTCCTCGCCGCTCGCCAGCGCCACGCCCGTCGCGCGCCCGTTCTTGACGAGCACCTGCTCGACCGAGGCTCGAGTGCGGATCTCGGCGCCGAACGCGCGCGCGGCCGAGGCGATCGAATCGCTGATGGCCCCGGTGCCTCCCTTCTGGAATCCCCAGGCGCGGAAGGCGCCGTCGATCTCTCCCATGTAGTGGTGCAGGAGCACGTAGGCCGAGCCGGGGGAGCGGGGGCCGAGGAAGGTCCCGATGATGCCGCTGGCCGACTTCGTCGCCTTGAGCGCGTCCAACTCGAACCACTCGTCGAGGTAGTCGGCGCTGCTCATCGTCATCAGCTTGTGGAGCGCATGAAAGCGCTCGGGGCCGAGCGACCGGAAGTGCTTTCCGAGCCTGAGGAGGCCCGAAAGCTCCCGCGGCGACAGCGAGGTCGGATCCGGCGGCACCATTCCGAGGATCGGCTTCACCGCCATCGCCATGTGGTGCATCAGCTGGCCGAAGATCGGCACCGCGTCGGCGTCCCGCGGCGAATGGCGGCGTAGCGCCTCACGCGACTCGTCGGGGTCGGCCCACGAGGCGAGGTAGTCGCCGTTGTCGAGGGGCGTCACCGTGCTCTCGAGCGGCAGGATCTGGAGCCCGTGCCGGGGGAGCTCGAGCTCGCGAACGATCTCCGGGCGGAGCAGGCTGACCACGTACGAGAAGACGGAGAACTTGAATCCGGGGAAGATTTCCTCGGTGACCGCGGCGCCGCCGACGAGCGGACGCTTCTCCAGGACGAGCGTCCGCCGGCCGGCGCGCGCGAGATAGGCCGCGGCGACGAGTCCGTTGTGCCCGCCGCCGACGACGATCGCGTCGTAGCGCGTCGCGCTCATGCGCGCTTTCGCTCGGGGTCGTAGAACGGAAGCTCGCGCACGATCGCGGCGGCGCGCCGGCGGGCGTGCTCGACCGTGACCTCCATCTCGACTTTCGTTCCCGCCGCGAAGTGCGGCCGGCGGAGGTGCGCCAGCGCCAGCGGCTTCTTCAGGAGCGGCGACCAGCAGCCGCTGGTGGCGTAGCCGACCTGCGTCCCCTCGACGTACACGGGGGCGCTCGTGCGCCACGCCACGTTCTCGATCCTCGGAGGCAGGTGGTGGACGAGGAAGAGCCGCTCGAACGAGTCCCAGTCCACTTCGAGGCCGACGAACCCCCACGCCGCTCCGCGCGCCCGCTCGGCCGCGAGCGCGCGGCGCCCGTTGAAGGGTCCCTTCGTGCCGCTCACCGCCCAGCCGAGGTTGATCTCGAACGGCGACGACTTGCGCTCCTCGATGAGCGCGTGGTGCGCGGAGAAGTAGTCAACATCGAGCATGATCAACCCGGCCTCGATCCGGGCGATGTCCAGCGCCCAGACCCCCGCTGGCGTGATGCCGTAGGGCGTTCCCGCGTCGACGAGCGCGTCCCAGAGCGGCACCGCCTGCCCCGCCTCGACCCAGATCTCGTACCCGAGATCGCCGGTGTACCCCGTCCGGGAGATCCACACCGGAATATCCCGCAGCGTCGTCCGGGCGACGCGGAAGTATCTGAGGCCGCCGAGGTCGAGCGGCGTCATCTGCTGGAGGATCGTCCGCGAGAGGGGCCCCTGGAGCGCCGCCGTCGCCAGCGCCTCGGAAACGTCGTCGATCTGGACCTCCATCCCCACCGCGTTCATGTGGAGCCAGCGCAGGGAGGAATCGGCGCTCGTCAGCCGGTACGTCCCTTCGTCGAGCCGGCTCAGCGTGCCGTCGTCGACGACCTTCCCCGCGGCGTCGCACCAAGGCGTGTAGTAGACCTGCCCTCGCTTCAGCTTCGTCACGTCGCGCGTGATCAGCCGGTCGAGCAGGCGCCCGGCGTCGCGGCCGCCGATCCGGTACTTGTGCAGCGGCGAGACGTCGAACAGGGCGGCCGAGTTCCGGACCGCGGCGTACTCGCGATCGGGATGCGGATCGTAGGCGCTCGCCATCTGGTACCCAGCCCAGCGCCGCCAGGTCTGGGCGCGCACGAGCGCCGACGTGCGCGGGTGGAATGGCGTGGTCTTCAACATGCGGAAGCCGGAGTATAGGAGGGGGAGGGAAGCGCTCACAAGGAGTAGCGCCGGCGCATCTCGCGTCCCATGATTCGCACCGCGCGCTCCCGCGTCAGGACGCGCCGCATGACGAGCGATGCGATCCGGTTCCCGGCGCCGGTGATGACGAGCGGGGCCCGGCCGAGGGCGTCGAGCGCTTCGCGCGCCACCGCGCCGGCCGGCTGCAGCCGTGGCGCGAAGCGGGCGGGCCGGCCCGAGGGCGCGCTCCGCGCGTACCCGGGAGTGTCCGTCGCCCCGGCGCAGCAGGCGAGCACGTCGACCCCGCGTGCGCGCAGCTCGTCCCACAGCCCCTCGGCGAGCACCATGTTGAACGCCTTCGTCGCGGCGTACGACGCGACGAGCGGCGTCCCCTGGAATCCAGCCAGCGAGGTGACGAGCACGATCCCGCCCCGGCCCCGCGCGGCCATGCGGCCGCCCAACGCGTGCGCGAGCACGACCGGCGCCGTCACGTTCACGGCGATCGCGGCGCGGTGCTCGTCAAGGGGGCGATCGAGAAACGGCCCGATCGGGGAGAACGCCGCGTTGCAGACGAGCAGGCCAATCTCGAGCTGGCGCGTCGCGGCGAGTACGGAGTCGACCCCTGCGGCCTCGCCGAGATCCGCCGCGACCGGGAGCACCGATCGGCCGGTGGCGGCGCCGAGGCGCTGCGCGAACGCGGCGAGCGGATCGGCGCGGCGGGCGACGAGAACGAGGTCGAGTCCGGCCGCGGCGAGGCGCTCAGCGAACGCCGCGCCGAGACCCTCGGAGGCGCCCGCGACGAGGGCGACGGGACCGTAGTTCGCGAACTTTCGCACGAGCGTCCCTCCCTACCGTCCCCATCCGCTGCGAATGCCGCGGAAACCGAGACCCGGCGTCATAATTGTCCATCCCAACCCGAGGGACCTCACATGCCCACGAAGGTCATCGACGGAAACGAGGCCGCCGCGAGCGTCGCGTACCGCGCGAGCGAGGTCATCGCGATCTACCCGATCACCCCTTCCTCGCCGATGGGCGAGCTGTCCGACGAGTGGGCTTCGCAGGGTAAGCCCAACCTCTGGGGGAACGTCCCCGACGTCGTCGAGATGCAGTCCGAAGGGGGCGCCGCCGGGGCGATCCACGGCGCTCTCCAGGCGGGGGCGCTCGGGACCACGTTCACGGCGTCGCAGGGACTCCTCCTCATGATCCCGAACATGTTCAAGATCGCGGGGGAGCTGACGCCGTTCGTGATGCACGTCGCGGCCCGGACGGTCGCCACGCACGCCCTGTCGATCTTCGGCGATCACGGCGACGTGATGGCCTGCCGCACGACCGGCTTCGCGATGCTCTGTTCCGGCTCGCCGCAGGAGGCGCAGGACCTCGCCGCCGTGGCGCACGCCGCCACGCTGCGCTCCCGCGTGCCGTTCGTCCACTTCTTCGACGGGTTCCGGACGAGCCACGAGCTGCAGAAGGTGCGGCTTCTGACGATCGAGGATCTCCGCGTCCTCCTCGACGAGGACCAGATCCGGGCGCACGTCGGCCGGGCGCTGACGCCGGATCGCCCGGTGCTCCGCGGGTCGGCGCAGAACCCGGACGTCTTCTTCCAGGCCCGCGAGGCGTGCAATCGGTACCACGACCAGGTTCCGGATCACGTGCTCGCCGCGATGAGGACGCTCGAGGCCCGCACGGGCCGGCGATACCGCCTCTTCGACTACGTCGGGGCGGAAGACGCCGAGCGCGTCGTCGTGATGATGGGCTCGGGCGCCGAGACCGCCGAGGAGACCGTCCGCCACCTCAACGCCGGGGGCGCCAAGGTCGGGCTCGTCAAGGTGCGCCTGTTCCGGCCGTTTCGTGGGGCCGATCTCGTGGCGGCGCTCCCGAAGACCGTGCGGGCGATCGCGGTGCTCGACCGGACCAAGGAGCCCGGAGCTCCCGCCGAGCCGCTCCACCTCGACGTGATCGCGGCGCTGCGCGAGGCGCGCCGGGACGCCGTGCTCATCGGAGGGCGGTACGGGCTCTCCTCGAAGGAGTTCACCCCCGCCATGGTGAAGGCGGTCCTCGACGAGCTGGCGAAGCCGGCTCCGAAGAGCCGCTTCACCGTCGGGATCGTCGACGACGTCACCGGGACCTCGCTCGACGTCGACCCCGCGTTCGACATCGAGACCGACGACGTCGTTCGGGCGGTGTTCTACGGGCTGGGATCGGACGGGACCGTCGGCGCCAACAAGAACTCGATCAAGATCATCGGCGAGGAGACCGAGCAGGAGGTTCAGGGGTACTTCGTCTACGACTCGAAGAAGTCGGGGGCGATCACGATCTCGCACCTTCGGTTCGGGTCGCGGCCGATCCGCGCGCCGTACCTCGTGACCCGGGCCGGCTTCGTCGCATGCCACCAGTGGCACCTCCTCGATCGTTACGACGTCCTCTCCGTCGCCCGTCCCGGGGCGACCGTGCTCCTCAACGCCCCGCACCCGCCCGAGCAGGTCTTCGGCCATCTGCCGCGCGAGGTCCAGGAGGCGGCGATCGCCAAATCGGTGCGCCTTTTCACGATCGACGCCGCCGCCGTCGCGCGCGAGGTCGGCCTCGGGAGCCGGATCAACGTCGTCATGCAGGCGGCCTTCTTCGCGCTGTCGGAGGTGATCCCCCGCGCGCAAGCGATCGAGAAGATCCAGGACACGATTCGGAAGACGTACGAGCGCAAGGGGCCCGACATCGTCAAGCGGAACCTGGACGCGGTCGAGCTGGCGTTGACGCGGATTCATGCCGTCCCGCTGCCCTCGCGCGCGACCGCCGCGCACGTCCGTCCCCCAGCCGTTCCGGCCGCGGCCCCGGACTTCGTGCGGCGCGTGACCGCGATGATGATCGAGGGGAAGGGGGACCTGCTCCCGGTCAGCGCGTTCCCGCCCGACGGGACCTGGCCCACCGGGACGGCCCGCTGGGAGAAGCGGAACCTGGCGGCCGAGATCCCGATCTGGGACCCCGAATTCTGCATCCAGTGCAACAAGTGCGCCCTGGTGTGCCCGCACGCCGCGATCCGCGCGAAGGTGTACGAGCCGGAGCCGCTGTCCGTCGCTCCGGACGGCTTCCGCTCGCAGGACTTCAAGTCGCGCGAGCTGCCGGGGCTCAAGTACACGATCCAAGTCGCCCCGGAGGATTGCACCGGGTGCACCGTGTGCGTCCAGGTGTGCCCGGGCCGCGACCGCTCGAACCCGAAGCACAAGGCGATCAACATGGTGCCGCAGCCGCCGCTGCGGGAGGTCGAGTCGAGGAGCTTCGAGTTCTTCCTCGGGATCCCCGAGCTCGACCGCGCGCAATTGACGCCCGACGTCAAGAGCACGCAGCTCGCGCAGCCCCTGTTCGAGTTCTCCGGCGCCTGCGCGGGGTGCGGCGAGACGCCGTATCTGAAGCTGCTCTCGCAGATGTTCGGCGACCGCCTCCTGATCGCCAACGCCACCGGCTGCTCGTCGATCTACGGCGGCAACCTCCCGACGACGCCCTGGACCACGGACCGGGACGGACGCGGACCGGCATGGTCGAACTCTCTCTTCGAGGACAACGCCGAGTTCGGGCTCGGCCTCAGGGCAGGGGTCGACGCGCACGAGCGGCATGCCCGTGCCGCGCTCCGCGAGATCGCGGCCCGGGTCGGCGACGAGCTTGCGGGGCCGCTGCTTTCGGGAATGCCCGCCACGGAAGAGGGGATCCGGGAGGGGCGGGAGCGCGTCGCTCGCCTCCGGGCCGCACTCGCCGGCATCGACGCTCCCGCGGCACGGCGCCTCGCCGCGATCGCCGACTACCTCGTGCCGAAGAGCGTCTGGATCGTCGGCGGGGACGGGTGGGCGTACGACATCGGGTTCGGCGGCCTCGACCACGTTCTGGCCACGGGCCGGAAGGTCAACGTTCTCGTTCTCGACACCGAGGTCTATTCGAACACCGGGGGCCAGCAGTCCAAGGCCACGCCCCTCGCAGCCTCGGCGAAGTTCGCGGCCGCGGGGAAGGGGTCGCCGAAGAAAGACCTCGGTTTGATCGCGATGTCGTACGGGCACGTCTACGTCGCGCGCGTGGCGATGGGGGCGAAGGATGCGCAGACGGTGCGGGCCTTCGCCGAGGCCGAGGCACATCCGGGACCCTCGCTGATCATCGCCTACTCGCCCTGCATTGCCCACGGGTACGACCTCGCCTTCGGACCGCGGCAGTCGAAGCTGGCGGTCGATTCGGGCCAGTGGCCGCTGTACCGGTACGACCCGGCGCGCGACGCGCGCGGCGAGCCCCCCCTCCAGCTCGACGCCGGGAAGCCGACGGTCTCGCCGCTCACGTACATGCGAAACGAGGCCCGGTTCCGCATGGCCGAGATCGTCGACCCGGCGCGGTTTCGCGGCCTGCTTCAGGCGGCGGCCCAGCACACGGCGCACCGTGTCGCGATCTACGAGCAATTGGCGGGGATCCGGGTCGGGACGGACGTCGGTCCGCCGCCCCCGGCAGAGCCCGAGCCGGCGCCCGCCGGAAAGGAGTGAGCGATGGACCTCCGGACGACTTACCTGGGGTTCCGCCTCCCGCATCCCCTGATACCCGGCGCCTCGCCGCTCGCGGACGAGCTCGAGGGGTGCCGGCGCCTCGAGGACGCCGGCGCGCCGATGATCGTGCTTCGCTCCCTCTTCGAGGAGCAGATCGCCGCCGAGCAGATGGCCACCGAGCACGGGATCGACGCCCACGAGGACGCGTTCGCGGAGGCGCTGAGCTACCTCCCGGAGCCGGTGGGGTTCCAGTTCGGCCCGGAGTCCTACCTCCGCCACCTGGAGCGGGCGAAGGCGGCGGTGAGCGTGCCCGTCGTCGCGTCGCTCAACGGCACGACGCCCGGCGGGTGGATCGACTACGCCCGCCTGATCGAGCAAGCGGGGGCCGACGCGCTCGAGCTGAACCTCTACGCGGTTGCCACCGACCCGGCGGAGACCGCGGCCGCGATCGAGTCACGGCTGGAAAACGTCGTGCGCGCGGTCCGCGCGTCCGTGGCGATTCCGCTCGCGGTCAAGCTGTCCGCGCTGTTCACCTCGCTTCCGAACTTCGCCGCCGCGGTGGACGCCGTGGGGGTCGAGGGTCTCGTCCTGTTCAACCGCTTCTACGAGCCGGATCTCGACGTGCGCGAGCAGCAGGTCGTGCGCACGCTCCACCTGTCGTCCTCCGCCGAGCTGCTCCCGCGCCTCAACGCGCTTGCGATCGTCTCGGGGCGAACTCGCATGTCGCTCGCGGTGACCGGGGGAGTGCACACGGGGCTCGACGCGCTCAAGGCGGTGATGTGCGGGGCGCACGGCGTGCAGATGGTCTCGGCGCTCCTCAAGAGCGGGCCGGGCCGCCTGGCCCTCGTCCGCGCGGAGCTGATGCGAACCCTCGAGGAGAACGAGTACGACTCGCTCGATCAGGTCCGCGGGAGCATGAGCCTTGCCCGGTGCCCCGATCCGAGAGCGTACGAGCGGGTCAACTACATGCAGATCCTGCAGAACTGGCGGGGGTGAGGGCGAGGACATCCGCCCGGATCGCTTCGATCACCTCGGGAAGGCGGGACAGCTCGCGGGGGTAGCGCAACACGGACACCGGAACGGTGTCGGCGAGGGCGGCGATGCGGTCGAGCTGTTCTCGCGAGCGCTCCGGGTCGTCCAGGTGAAGCTGGAACGAGCCGCGCAGGAGCGTCACCAGCGCGTCCCGCGGCGTCGCCCGGCGGATCGAGAGTTGCGCTCCGCTCGCGTTGTCTTCCGGAGCCGCGAGAACGTAGAGCGCGATCAACGGAACGGGGCCGGCAACGGCGCGTGCCGCGCCCTCGGAGAGGCCGATGCGTCGCTTCTCCGTCGTGTGCGCCACGGCCGTGGACGCCGTGGCCCGGCCCAGAATCCGCTCGACCGGCTCGGGGAAAAGGCGCAGGCCGGGGTAGGTAGCCATCGCGTGGAAGCCGAATTCTCCGGCGCGGGCCAGGACGATCCCGTCGTCTCCGAGAATCGGGTCTCCCCCGCGCGCGAAGGCGGCGCAGAGGGTCGATTTGCCGGCTCCCGAGTTACCCAGGAAGCCGACGGCCCCGCCGGGTAACGCGACGCACCCGGCATGGATGACGAGCCGCCCTCGGTGGGTCAGCACGCGCGGGAGCACCTGGTCCACCAACAGATGCTCGAGCGTCTCGGGAGGCAGGTCCATCTCCGGGCGACACTCCACGAGCGTCGCCCCGTCGCGGATCACGAACGTCGCGAGCCAAGGCACCCCGAGGCGGTAATCGTCACCGTCGCGACCGCACGACAACACGATGTCCCCCACGGGCGTTCGCCAGTGATGGTCCCATCGCTGATCCTCGTAGAGCGGAAGCCCCGGGGCGCCGAGGCGAATCCGACAGCCGGGCGCCTCCGTCGAGTGCGAAAGCGCCGGCAAGTCGATCTCGCTCTCGATGGCGAGATCGCCGAACCGTACGGACATCGTCAGGGCTTGGGCTTCTTGCCGCTTCCCCCCTCGCTCGAGGTCCCGGTTCCGCCGGTCGTCAGGTCTTGCAGCCGGCCGTACGCCGTCAGCTTCGGCTTCTGGTAGGGCTTTTTCGAACTCATCGTCCGTTTTCTCCTCGAGAAACCGTCATCCCGCGGCCGGGAGACGAGACATCGCGTCGCCGCGGATGGCACGCGCGGGCGGATCATACTCTCTTGCCTTCCGATTTCGAAGCCACATCGCGAACGCCGCAGTCTGCAGGAGAATCTCCCCGGAGACCTCGTCTCCCGCGTCGTGCCGTGCTACGTGCAGCCGGAGCTTTCGCGGGTCCACGTACGGAGCGATCTCTTCCATCCCATCGTCCAGCGCTCGCCGGAGGCCGCCGCGCTGCGTTCGGTTGACCGAAGCGAGGAACCCCGGCCCCAGGCGGACCCACCGGCCGCGCCGCCAGCGGACCTCGTCGGGGAGCAGCCCCTCCGTGGCTTCGCGCACGATTCGCTTCGTCCATCCGTCACGAACTTTCCGGTCCCAGGGGAGCGCCAGACAAAGCTCGACGACGCGACGGTCCAGGAATGGGTGTCTCGGCTCTATTCCCTGGGAGCGCGCGACGCGGTCGTATCGCTCGAGCGCGGCGCCGATCGACGGATGCGTCAACTCCAGCGCGTGGCGCTCCCGGGGCGACCACCCGCGCCTCGCCCCCCGCAGCGACCAGAGCGTCGACAGTCGGTCGGCGATCCCCGTCCGCGCCGCGAAATCCTCGCGTATGACCGATTCGCGCAAGGCCTCACGGACCGACCTCGGGCGCCTGATGTGTCGCCACACCCTGCGCGCGGCGAGCGGGGAGAAGGCCCGGGCGGCGTTGGCCGCGATGAGACGCACGGACGAGGACCACGGCGCATAGGTTCCGTCGTAGAAGCTCGCGAGCGCGCGCGCCTCTCGGACCGCAGCCCCCCAACGGCGCTGCGCGATCAGCCCCGCAAGGAAGTCCGGCTCGTGCGAGGCGACGACGTCGCCGTCGAGACCGTCGAGGACGGCCTCGAGCCCGCGGTGCCGCGCCGCGGCATAGATCATCATCGGAAGGATCATGGTGGCGTCGAACGGCTCGTCGAGACCTCCGAGGAACCGGTCGATCTCGTCGCGCATCGCTTCGACGTCCGCGGGGCGCACCAGGACCGGGTCGAGGCCGGGGAGGCCCAAGACCGACCGGACGTGACGCGTCTCCTCGCATCCGGCGTCGTCGGTGATCGCCGAGAGCGTGACGAGCGGGGCTTCGCCGCGCTCGATCGCGAGCGCGCGGGCGAACCCGACGATCGCGGACGAGTCGAGCCCACCCGAGAGCATCGCGGACGCCCGGCCTGCGAGCCGGCAGCGGACCGATTCGCGGAAGACCTCCCGGAAGGCCTCGACGTAGTCGCGATCCCCGGCCAGCCGGAGCTCGCGCGACGGATCCGGGCTCCAGAACCTCGCCACCGACAGCCGGCCTGCCGAGAACGAAAGCAGGTGTCCCGGGGGGAGTCGCCTCACCCCGATGTAGAAGGTGCGTGCGCCATCGGCGCATTCGAGGGCTGGGATCAGAGCGTCGGCGATGCGGGTCTCGTCCAGCGCGAGCGGATGGCCGTCCCGCGCACCGACAGCGAGAGCACTCGAGCCGAACGCGATCGTCCCCCCCGAGACGCGGTAGTAGAGCGGCCGGACCCCCATCGGGTCGCGGGCAGCTATCGTCCGCCCGGCACGCCGGTCCGTCAGGACGAACGCAAAATCGCCGGAGAGATGCTCGACGCAGCGATCTCCCCATCGCGCGTAAGCTTCGGCGACGATCTCGAGATCGCCGCCGGCGCCATGCATCGCGTCCACGCGGCCTAGGGCGCTCCGGACCTCGGCTCGGTTGTCGATGCGGACGTCGCCGTCGGCGGCGAGTGCGGTCACGAGACCCGCTCGGAGAGCGCTCCCAGGTCGCCCGCGAACGGGGCGTAAAGGCCGGCGCGTCCGCCGTCGGACCCGAGAGGCTCTCCCTCGTGCTCGACCCATGCGTGCGCGGCGAGACGGTCGCCGGAGCGGATCACGCCGATCCGGAGCGCGGCATCGATCCCTTCCCGGCGGAGCATCCCCCAGAGCAGGAGCGCGCGCGGGAGGCACTCCGCCCGGACCGGCGAGCGCGCCGCGGCGATCCCGACCAGCCGCGAGAGCGTCCGGGCCCGCTCGGCGGCCGCGGGCGTGGCGAGCGGCGGTCGCGTGCCCGTGCGACGCGCGGACAGCCGCGCGACCGCGGCGCGGGCCCGGCGGAACCCGGCCAGACGGATCGCGAGGGCGATGGCGGGTGAGACGGCCGCGCACAGGGCGAGGGTCCGGAGGTCTGCGCGAGGAAGCGCGCGGAGCTTTGCCAGGTCAGTCACGCCGGATCCGCAGCAGACCTCGGGAGATCAACTCTCCGACGAGATCGTCGACGTCGCGCACGATCTGGTCGGCCGGGGCGTCGAACTCCTGCTGGAGGCGGGCGACGGCATCGCCGATCCTCTCGCTCGTCGTCAGGAGCGCCCAGAACCGCGTTCCGACCGCGTCGAGCCCGAAATACGATTCGGTGTCCAGGTCGAGCAACACGACCTCGTTGCCGACGTCCTTGCAGACGACGTTCGGAGCCGCGATCACCCGGTCGTCGAGACTCGCCGGCACGACGTTCCCCCCCCTTCCCGCTCGCCTCAGACGCCGCCGCGCCGGACGAGCGCCCGGAGATGGCCGAGGCGACTTCCGGGTCTCCCATAGCGCGCGTCGATCCACCACCGCTCCGGCCAGAGCGTGCGGCCGACGAGGCGGGCCCCGTCGCGACCGCGGTCGACGAGCGCGAGCATGAAAGGATACCGGAGAGGCACCGGCGTGAGATCGCGCGAGGCGATCACGGATGAGGGGCCCACGGCTCCCCGCAGGATCGCGCGCCTCGTGAGCGACGGCCGGAGCGAACGGATCGCGGGTGCGCCGCACGGCAGCCCCATCAAGCGGTCGGCGGTTTCGAGCACGAGCCAGGTGGCGGTGGCGATCCGCCACGCGCGCGCCCGGTGGCAGACCGCGCCCCAATCGACGCGGCGCCTCCGGGCGAGCACCGCGATGTCCATGATCCCCTTGAGCGGCGTCTGGGCGAACTGGTTGACGGCGACGTGGAAGGCCGTCTGGAGAATCGCGTCCTCGGTCGAGAGCCGGCGCGCGTGGCGATCCGCGCCCGCGGGCACGGCGCGATCCCGGACCGCATCGAGATCGGGCGCGGCCGTCCGCCGGATCCACCACCCCTGAAACGCCGAGTAGTGGAGCTCGATCATGCCGAACCCCCCGCCCCGACGCCGGAACGGAATCTCGCCCCCGGATTGCCTCTGCAGCGCGGGAGGCCGGCGCGGGTCGGCGGGGGCCTCCTCGAATCCTTCGTCCGCGAGTGCTTTGGCCGCGCGCGGGAGGTCGCGCTCGCCGATCCACAGGTCGATATCCCTCATCGGACGCAGCGAGGTGTCGGCGTAGAGGTCGGGTGCGACCGCCGCCCCCTTGAGCAGCACCATGTCGATCCGATCGGCGGCGAGCCTCCGCTCGATCCGGGTCAGCGTTTCGAGATGCGTGAGGTTCTCCGCGGCCGCGCGGAACGCCGACGGCGCCAGGAGATTCGCCATCGCGCGATCGTGGCGGAACGCCGCGTGTCCGACGGGCCCGAGGCCGTGCCGTTCGAGTCGCGCGGCGAGGCGCGCCTGCCCACTCGCCGTGTCGGGCGGGGGCGCGTACCGCTCCGGTGCCGCGATCCCCGCCGCGACGTCCGCCAAGTGCGGCAGGAGGGCGTGCAGATCGTCCACGCGGCGAGGCTACCATAGGGGCGTCGGCACGAATCGCGACGGGGGAGCATCGACTTGGCGTCCGAGAAGCTCATCGTGGGATCGGACGGCAAGAAGCGCTGCTTCTGGTGCGGCGAGCACGCCGACTACGTCGCCTACCACGATCGAGAATGGGGATTCCCGGTGGATGACGACCACCGGCTCTTCGAGAAGATCTGCCTCGAAGGGTTCCAATCCGGACTTTCGTGGCTGACGATCCTGCGCAAGCGCGAGGCGTTTCGCCGGGCGTTCTCCAGGTTCGACTTCGAGCGCGTGGCCCGCTTCCGCGCGCGGGACGTCGAGCGGCTCCTGGCAAACGCCGCGATCGTCCGGCATCGCGGGAAGATCGAATCGGCGATCGGAAACGCGCGCCGGGCCTTGGAACTCGCGAAGGAGCACGGCTCGCTTTCCGCGTACATCTGGCGCTTCGAGCCCGCGCGGCGCGGGCGGGGCGCCCCGGGTCGTGTCCCCCTTCCCGAGGCCGTCGCCCTCTCGAAGGACCTGAAGAAGCGGGGGTTCACTTTCGTCGGACCGACGACGGTGTACTCGTTCATGCAGGCGATGGGGCTCGTCAACGACCATATCGAAGGATGCGCGATCCGGTCCCGCGCCGAGCGCGCGCGACGAGCGTTTCGTCGCCCCGCGGGTGTGGTTCAATAGCGCGAGGAGGTAAGCCATGAAGCGGTGGATCGCGATCGTCTTCGTCCTGCTGGCCTGCGCCGCCCTTCCCGCGGCGGCCCAGGAGACCCCCCCGGCAACACCCCCGCCCCCGCCTCCGGCCCCTCCCCCGGCGGCGGCTCCACCGGAAGCTCCGAAGCAGCCCTGGACGAAGAAGCTGTTCTTCGGCGGCGGGCTCGGCGTCACGTTCGGCAACGTCGAATCGGTCTACATCGCGCCGATGATCGGGTACCGCGTGGTCCCTCGGTTCGGCATCGGACTGCAGCCGTTCTACCGGTACGCCAACTACGACCTCTACGGCTCCTCGACGAAGACGCACGATTACGGCACCGACGTGTTCGCGCGAGTTCATCTCTTTCGCGGGCTGTTCGCGGAAGGGCGGTACGAGTGGATGAGCTACGAGTACGTCTCCGCACCCAACGTGACGGCGCGCACGAGCGATTCCTACTGGATGCTCGGCGCCGGGTACTCGATCGGCGCCGGACCGGCGAGCGTCTACTTCTCCGCCCTGTACAATTTCTCATACGACAGCAACGACCCGTTCCGGCCGTACGACAGCCCGTGGGTCGTCCAGGTCGGCGCGTCGGTCGGTTTCTGAACCGGAGGATTCCATGCGCATCAAGTCGTTGACGGTTCCATCTCTGGCGCTGGCGGTGCTCGTCGCCGCCGCGTCCCCCGCCCACGCCGAGGGGAAGGGGATCCACTGCGAGATGCATTTCTCGCTCAAGGGGTGGTCGGCGTTCTACAAGACGGCGAAGGGAGAGGGCACGATCAGCTGCGACAACGGACAGAAGCTCGCGGTCACGATCGAGACCAAGGGCGGCGGACTCACCTTCGGCAAGTCCGAGATCAAGGACGGGACGGGGAAGTTCTCGGAAGTCGCGAAGATCGACGACCTGCTCGGCTCCTACGCGCATGCCGAGGCGCATGCCGGCGCGGTGAAGTCCTCGGCGGCGCAGGCCCTGACCAAGGGGGAGGTTTCGCTGGCGCTCGCCGGAACGGGCGAGGGCTGGGATCTCGGCGTCGATTTCGGGAAGTTCACGATCAAGAAGCGCTGATCCTCCGGCGCCGGCCCGCGAGCTGCCGGCGCTCCTCGAGGGTGATCGGCCTGTGCCGCCCGATCGCGAGCCCCGCGAGCGTGACCGGTCCGATCGCCACGCGGACGAGCTTGAGCACCTTCGCGTCGAGCGCCTCGACCATGCGGCGGACCTGGCGATTGCGCCCTTCCGTCAGCGTGATCTCGAACACGGTCCGGCCTCCGGTTTCACGTAGCCGCTCGACCCGGGCGGGGCGCGTCGGCCCGTCGGAAAGCGGGATTCCTCGCCGCAGCCGGCCGAGCTGCGCGTCGGTCAGGCGCATCGACGCCTTCACGAGGTAGGTCTTCGCGACCTCGTGGTCGGGGTTCGTCAGTCGCTCGGCGAAGGCCGCATCGTTGGTCATGACGAGGAGGCCGCTGGTATCGAGATCGAGCCGCCCGGCCGGAAACAGGTAGCCCTGACCCGCCGGCAGCAGGTCGTAGACCGTCTTGCGCCCGGCAGGGTCGTCGTAGGTGGTCAGATACCCGCGGGGCTTGTTGAGCAGCAGGTAGACCGGCTCGGCGCGGTGCACCGGCCTCCCGTCGAGAAGGACACGCGCGCGCGCCGGGTCGACCCAGGTCTCGGGATCGCTGACGATCCGGCCGTCGACCGCGACGCGCCGCTGGGCGATCCAGCGCCGCGCCTCGGTGCGCGAGCCAAGACCGGCCTTCGAGAGGACGCGGTCGAGCGTCCTGAGGGCCGGCGGCTTGCGTTTGCGTTCCGGTTCCGTCTTGAAGCGCGGCATGGTGGGGCGCGTCCTGTGAAACACTAGACTCTACCGCGAGCGAGGGAGGCCGGTATGACGCTCGAGTGGATCCACGAGGTCAACCCGCGATGGGACGAGCCGAAGGCCGCGATCCTCGGGGGAGCGCCGGCCGAATCGCTCGCGCCGCAGTCGGCCGTCCGGGGTGATCTGGTGCCCGGGGATTGGTTTCGTGTCGAGGAGGCGGGACGGGTCGTGGGCTACGGCTGGATGGACTGCACCTGGGGAGATGCCGAGGTGCTCCTCGCGGTCGACCCGTCCCGGCAGCGCGCGGGGATCGGTTCCTTCATCCTCGACCACCTGGAGCAGGAGGCGGCGGCGCGTGGCCTAAACTACATCCACAACGCGGTTCGCGCGACACACCCCCACCGGGCCGAGGTGACGCGGTGGCTCGAGCACCATGGCTTCATTCCCAGCGGTGACGGGCTCTTGAAGCGCCGCGTGCGGAGACCGTGACCGCGGAGCGGCCGACCTACTGGCTGACGCGCTTCGCCATCCTCCGCGTGCTCGGGATCGTGTATGCCTTCGCGTTTCTTGCCGCAGCCCGGCAGCTCGTCCCGCTGGTCGGCCACGACGGGCTCCTCCCGGCCGACCGCTACCTCACCGCGGTCGTCTCGGCGACAGGGTCCCGCTGGGACGGCTTCCTCCGCATGCCCAGCCTGTTCTGGATCCACCTCTCCGATGGCACGCTCCGTGCGATCGCATGGACCGGGTTCGCCGGCGCGCTCTTGGTCGTCGCGGGGCTCGCCAACGGCGTGCTGATGGCGATTCTCTGGATGCTCTACACGTCGATCGTGCCGGTCGGGCAGGAGTGGTACGGGTACGGCTGGGAGATCCAGCTCGTCGAGACGGGATTCCTCGCGATATTCTTCGTTCCGGCGCTCGATCCGCGCCCCTTCCCGAAGCGGCCCGCGCCGGTGGTGGTCATCTGGCTGTTCCGGTGGCTGATCGCCCGCATCATGTGGGGGGCCGGATTGATCAAGCTCCGCGGGGACGCGTGCTGGCGCGAGCTGACCTGCCTCGACTGGCACTACGAGACGCAACCGATCCCCAACCCGCTCTCGCCGCTGTTCCACTTCGCGCCCCGATGGACCCATCGCGCCGGCGTTTTCGTCAACCACGTCACGGAGCTCGCGGCACCCCTGTTCGCGCTCACCCCGACGCGGCTGGCCTGGGCCGCCGGGGCTTTGATGCTCTTCTTCCAGGGGCTGCTGATCCTGAGCGGGAACCTCTCCTTCCTCAATTGGCTCACGATCGTCCCGATCCTCGCCTGCTTCGACGATCGCCTCCTGCGCCGCTTCGTTCCGGCGCGCCTCGCGGTGCGCGCCGCACGAGCCGAGGCCGCCGCCGTGCCGTCCCGCGCGGCCTCCGTGGCGGTCGCGGGGCTCGCGGTCCTGGTCGGTGTCCTTTCCGTCCCGCCCGTGGTGAATCTCCTCTCCGCGCACCAGGCGATGAACACGTCGTTCACGAGCCTCCCGCTCGTCAACACCTATGGCGCGTTCGGATCGGTCGGGCGCGAACGATACGAGATCGTCTTCGAGGGAACCGCAGCCGCGTCGGCCGACGCGCCGGAGGCCGAGTGGCGCGAGTACGAATTCCCGGCGAAGCCCGGGAACCCGTCGAGGCGCCCGCCGGTCGTCGCGCCGTATCAGCCGCGCCTGGACTGGGCGATCTGGTTCGCCGCGATGGGGACGCCCCAGCGCTACCCGTGGACGGTCCACCTCGTCTGGAAACTCCTCCACAACGACCCCGGCACGCTCTCGCTCCTGGCGAACGATCCCTTTCCGGGTGGGCCTCCCCGGTTCATCCGGGCCCGGTTCTACCGCTACCGTTTCGCTCCCCTGCGGGATCCGGCCGGCCGTTTCTGGATCCGCGAGCCGGTGGGGGAGTGGCTTCCGGCGCTATCGAAAGACGACCCCCGGCTGCTACAATTCCTGGCGGCCTACGGGTGGGGTCCGGAGGTGCCGGAGCCCTCCAGGTAGGTTGCCGTCAAGGCATTGGCGGAGAATCCCGATCAGGCATAAGGTGTTTCCTCGAACCGCTCGGCCCGGCCGGGCACACCCCCTCGAAGGGAGGAGCTTCAAATGAAGATCGTCTCTCGCATGGCCGCTTTGACGTTCGCGACTCTTCTCGTCTCCAGCCTGGCCCTCGCCGGCGGCACGGCGGCCCCCGCCGCGAAGACCGCCTCCGCCGGAAAGACCACGACCCATCAGGTCAGCGCCACGGTGGTCTCGGTGGACACCAAGACCCATAGCATCACCCTCAAGGACGACCAGGGACAGGAGCACACCGCTCCCGCCATGGGGAATGCGATCAAGGAGATCGCGACCTTGAAGCCCGGGGACAAGGTCACCGCGACTTGCAAGGACAGCGAGAAGGGCGAGCACCTCGGCGTTGTCGCCATCAAGCCCGCGAAGTAGATCTCTCGCATCGGAGTAGCAAGAGGGCGCGGCGGGAGTCCGCGCCCTTTTTCTTTCCGCGGCTTCCGGCGCCGTTTCACGGGATCCGGTAGGATTTGAAGATCGCGAGGGATTCCCGTGAGGCCACGGATCCACCCGCTCGTTGCGATCGTCCTCGCGGCGGCAGCTCCTCGCGGCGTCGACGCCTCGACGCCGCCTGCGGGTTTCGCCGACAAGGTGCTCCTGACCGTGGACACGCCCACGGGGATCGCGTACGAGCCGGGGACCGGCGCGATGTTCGCCCTCGAGAAGGGGAACGGGTCGCAGGCCCGGGTCATCCGGCGCGACGCCGCGACCGGGACCGTGACGACCGCTCTGACCCTCAACTGCGTGGATCCGATCAACGAGCGCGGGCTCCTCGGCATCGCGTTCGACCCCGGGTACGCGGGCGGCCCGCCGAACCGTTTCGTCTATCTCTACTACACGCGCGAAGTGCCGGCGGCGGGCGCCTGCGCGATCGCGGGAACCTCCGGCTCGCGGAACCGCGTCTCCCGTTTCACCGAGAGCGGCGGAGCGCTCTCCGGGGAGACGGTCGTTCTCGAAGGGCCGGTGCTCGACGCGGCCACCAACCACAACGGCGGGACGATCCGGTTCGCGTCGGACTCCACCCTGTACGTCTCGATGGGGGACAACGCCTCGGGCAACAGCGCCCATCCGTACGCGCGCGACCTGACCGACCTGCGTGGAAAGATCCTGCGCATCCGCCGTGACGGATCGATTCCACCGGACAATCCGTTCGTCGGCCAGGCGCCGAAGCGGCCGGAGATCTGGGCCTGGGGACTGCGGAACCCGTTCCGCTTCTCGATCGACGCGGCGACGCAGACTCTCTGGATCGCCGACGTCGGCGAGAACACCTGGGAAGAGATCGACGCCGGCATTCCCGGCGCCGACTACGGCTGGCCCTGCTACGAGGGGAACGCGCCGTACAGGCCCTGCACGCCGCCGCCGGCGAACCCGGTCTTCCCCGTCCTCGTGTACGGCCATTCGGGGCAGTCCACATCGTTTACGGGGAACACGATCATCGGCGGCCCCGTCTACCGCGGGGGAAACTTCCCGGCATCGTACGCGGGACGGCTGTTCTTCGGGGACTACGAGAGCGGCTGGATCCGGAGCGCGGCGGTGGGTCCCGGTGCTTCGCTCGGCGACGTCAAACTGTTCGCTCCCGACGCCGGAGCGGTCGTCGACTTCGCTCAATCTCCGTCGGGATGTCTCGCCTGGGCGGATATCGGCACGGGGAAGATTCACGAGACCTGCTACAACGGGTCCGCCGACGAGGACGGTGACGGGTACACGGTCGCGCAGGGGGATTGCAACGACCACGACCCGACGGTCTACCCGGGGGCCCCCGATCTCTGCGACGGCAAGGACAACGACTGCAACGGCAAGGTGGACGACGGCACCTGTGCGCAGTTCGCCGGGCCTGATGGCCGCGTGGACGGGTTCGTCCTCTCGCTGATCGGCCGCTACTTCGGCGTCTGCGATCCGTCGCCCGCGTCGCAGCCGTGGGCCGCGGTCGACTACACCAAGGACGGTTGCATCGACGGAAACGACTTGTCCGTCATGGGCGTCGTCTGGGGTTGTTCCGGCTCCGAGCCGCTGTGCAAGTGACGCGGCGGCGCGATCCGTTCGCCGCGGTCGCCGCCCTGGTGGCCGTGGTTCCTTTTCTCCCGGCGCTCCGCAACGGGTTCGTCTGGGACGACGGGCTCTACGTCGGCGCGAATCCCGTCCTGAGAGCGGGCTGGCCGTCGGTCGTTCCGGCCGCGTTCGGCGCGCTCACGGTCGGGAACTGGCACCCCGTGACGCTGCTGAGCTTGGCGCTCGACAATGCGATCGGAGGCCCCGGGCCGTTCGTATTCCACGTGACGAACCTCCTGCTGCACGGCGTCAACGCCGCGCTCGCGTACCGGCTCGCCGCTCGGCTTGGGGGACACCGTTCCGCCGCGGTCTGCGCGACGCTGCTGTGGGCGGTGCACCCGCTCCGTGTCGAGTCGGTGGCATGGATCGCGGAGCGGAAGGACCTCCTCTACGTGGCGTTCTTCCTCCTCGCGCTGCTCGCGTACGTGAGGCACGTCGAAGGGGGGGGGCGCATCGGCCGGGCGTACGCCGTAGCGCTCGGCCTCTTCGCGGCGTCGGCACTCTCGAAGGCGATGGCCGTGTCGCTGGTCCCGGTCCTGTTCTTGACGGACTGGTATCTCGGCCGGGGCCTCGACCGGCGGTCGCTCGCCGAGAAGATTCCGTTCGCGCTCGGCGGGCTGTCGGTCGGCAGCGTGGCGATCGTGGTTCAGCATTCGGCGGGGGCGCTTCCTGAGCTCGCGGGGCTAGGCGTGGCGTCCCGTCTCGCCTACGCCTGCTACGGGATCGTCCACTACGCGTTGACGACGGTCGCTCCGCGGGGACTGGCCGGGATGTACCGCTACCCAACCGCTCCGGCCGGAGGGATCCCCACGGCCGTCTGGGGGTCGGTCGTGGCCGCGGCCGTCCTCGGCGCCCTCGCAGTGTGGGCGGGCCGGCGGTCGCGCGTCGCCGCCTACGGCCTCGGCTTCGCCGTGACCACGATCGCGCTCGTGCTCCAGATCCTCCCGGTCGGGGACGCCGTCGCCGCCGACCGCTACACGTATCTCCCGTCGATCGGACTCGCGACGGCACTCGCCGCGGCGATCGCCTGGGCCCTCGCGCGCTGGCCCCGGATGGCGAGCGCCACCGTCGCCGCCGCCGTGCTCGCGCTGGCCACCGGAAGCTGGATCCGCTGCGGCGCCTGGCGCGACGAGATGACGTTCTGGACCGACGTGCTCGCGAAGGACCCGAGCGTCACGATCGCCCACCAGAATCTCGGCGTCGCTCTCGACGACCGGGGGGATCCGGCCGGAGCGCTTTTCCATTTCGACGCGGCGATCCGTCTCAATCCGAGATTCGCCGAGGCGTGGTGGGCTCGCGCGAACGTCCGCGCCGCGCACGGAAACCTTCCGGGGGCGCTCGACGACTATGCCGAGGCGGTCCGCCTCGATCCCGCGGTCCCGAAGTACTGGCTCAATCGCGCCCTCGCGCTCGGGGATGCCGGGCGCTGGGACGACACGCTCGCGGCGCTGACGGAGGCGATCCGCCTCGATCCGCAATTTGCGGAGGCATATCTGAACCGCGGCCTGGCGCTCGAGCAGATGGGGCGTGCGGCGGAGGGTCTTCCCGACGTGCTGCGCGCGTCCTATCTGGGGTATCCGGTCGAGCCGGCGGTTCTCGCGCGATTCAACGCGGCGCGAGACGGCGCGCAAGGGTCCTCCGCAAGATGACGGTGAAACGGCCGCAGGGCGGCATCGACCCGCTCGTCCTTGTCCTCCCGCTCGCTGCGATCGGACCGTTCCTTCCTGCGCTGCGGAACGGGCTCGTCTGGGACGACAAGGTCTACGTCGCGGGAAATCCGCTCTTCGCTCTGGGCTGGCGGGCCGCGATCGCGCAGGCGTTCCGGACGATCACGATCGGAAACTGGCATCCGCTGACGTTGCTGAGCCTGTGCTTCGATCACGCGCTCGGGGGGCCGGAGCCGTTGACGTACCACCTGGTCAACCTCCTCCTCCACGCCGCGAACGCGCTGCTCGTGCAACGGACGATCGTGCGCGTGACCGGAGATCGCGTCGCCGCGTTCGGGGCCGCGCTCCTCTGGGCGGTGCATCCGCTCCGGGTCGAGTCCGTCGCGTGGATCTCCGAGAGGAAGGACCTGCTGTACGCCATGTTCTTCCTGCTCGCGCTGCTGGCCTACTTCCGCCACGCGAGCGCTTCCGGCCGGATCGGCGGTTCATACGCCGCGGCGCTCGGCTGTTTCGTCGCGTCGTGTCTTTCGAAAGCCATGGGCGTCTCGCTGGTCCCGGTGCTAGTTCTTGCGGACTGGCTTCTCGGCCGGCGCGGAAGCGCGCGCACGCTAGCCGAGAAGGTGCCGTTCGCGATCGTCGGGCTCGTCATCGGGTGCGTCGCGATCGGCGCGCAGCGCTCCGCCGACGCCATCCCGCTCGCGCAAAGCGGCGGCCTCCCGGCCCGCATCGCGTACGCCTGCTATGCGGTCGTCTTCTACGGTGTGAAGACGATCGCGCCGTTCGGCCTGTCGGGGTTGTACCGGTATCCGGTCGGACCCGAGGGCGGGCTCCTGCCTTCGGTCTGGGCGTCGGTGGTGCTGACCTTGGCCCTCGCGGCGGCGTGCGTTGCGGCGGCACGCCGGTCGCGGCTCGTGGGATTCGGAATCGGCACCGCGGTGGCGACGATCGCGCTCGTGCTCCAGATCCTCCCTGTCGGCGGCGTCGTGGCCGCGGACCGTTACACCTACCTTCCCGGAGTCGGCCTCTCGATCGTGGTCGCCGCAGGGCTCGCGCGGGCCCGTGCCTACGCTCGGCGAGTCGCGATTGTCGCCGTCGTCCCGGTGGCGATCGCTTTCTCGGCGGCGACCTGGGCACGCTGCGGGGCCTGGAGGGACGAGGTGGTCTTCTGGTCGAGCGTGCTCGCCCGGGATCCCGGGGCCGCGCCCGCGCACCAGAACCTGGGCGTGGCGCTCGACGAGCGGGGGGATGCCGCGGGCGCGATCGCGCACCTGGACGCCGCGGTCCGCATCGGCCCGGCCGTGCCGGAGTACCGGTTCGATCGAGGCCTCGCGATGGGGGATGCCGGCCGCTGGGACGAGGCGCTCGCCGACCTGACGGAGGCGATCCGCTTGAAGCCGGACTTCGCCGCCGCGTACATGAATCGGGGCCTCGCCCTCGAGCAGATGGGGCGCGCGGCCGAGGGCGCGCCCGACGTGCGCCGCGCCGCCGAGCTCGGGTTCCCCGTCGATCCCGCCGTGAGCGCGCGATTCGATTCCGCGGGTGCGGCCCGTTAGCCGCGCTTCTTGAAGTCGAGGCTCGCCGAGTTGATGCAGTAGCGAAGCCCCGTCGGCTTCGGCCCGTCGGGAAAGACGTGGCCGAGGTGGCTGCCGCACCGCGCGCAGTGGACCTCCGTGCGCACCATGCCGTGGCTCGCGTCGGACTCTGTTTCCACCGCGTGGCTCGATGCAGGCGAGTGATAGCTCGGCCACCCGGTTCCCGACTCGAACTTCGCGACCGAGTCGAACAGGGGCGCGCCGCACGCGATGCAGGCATAGACGCCGTCGTCGTGGTGATCCCAGTACCGTCCTGTGAACGCGCGCTCCGTCCCCTTCTCTCGAGCGATGCGAAACTGATCGGGAGTCAGACACGACGCCCACTCGACATCTGTTTTTTTAATCTTGTCCGCCATCGGACCTCCGCGCCTCGCGCAAGGCCGCGAGACCACCCATAACAGCACGTTTCCGACCCGCAACAAAGTGAACGCAGAACGCGGCGGATTTATTCCCTCGTTCCGATTTTCGATCTGGGACGGTTTCACTCCGCCGCGACGACCGTATACTTCCGGTAGCTCGATCGGAGCGAGGGCTCGAGGGGGACCGGCCCCCCGGCGCCCGCGTTACAAGGGGGTCCGGTGCGGATTCTGATCGTCGACGGCGAGTCTTTCGTCGCGGAGCTGGTCAAGCTCGCGCTCGAGGCCGACGGACACGAGTGCGCCACCGCGAAGAGCTTCGACGGCGCCACGGCCATCGTCGATGCGATGCCGATCGATCTGGTGACGGTCAACCTGGCGGTGGACGGCCGCTCGTCGCTCGACTGGCTGGAAGAGATCTCCCTCGCGCACCCCGCGCTCGCGGGCCGTCTGTTCATCCTCTCCGAGCGCCGCCTGGACGAGCACGAGATGCTCCGGGTTCGAGCCGCCGGCGCGCGAGTCGTCCACAAGCCGTTCACGCTCGAGGAGCTGCGCCAGACGCTCACCGTGATCGCCCCGCCGGAGCCGCACCCCAAGCCTCCCCGGCCGCCGGCCGCCGAGCCGGAGGCCTGAGCCGCCGCGAGGCGCCCGCCCGCGCCCTCCGCGGCCGCGGGACAACGCGTTGCTTGCGCCTGCGGGGCTTCCCTGCAAGACTGGACTCCCCGTGCGCGACGGCGCCCGCGGCTAACCCAGAGGTAGCGAAGCCATGAGCGCGATCTCCCCCGACCGCCGACCGGCTGCCGTGGACGGATGCCTCCAGGCGTGCCGCCGTTGCGTCCTGGTCGTCGAGGCGGCGCTCGCGCATGACGGACCCCGGTCGGTGCGGGCCTGGAGCGCGGTGGCTCCGCACCTGCGACACTGCGTCGAGCATTTCCAGCTGCTGCTGGAGGGGTGGTCGGACGGTCGCGTCGATTACGACGCGCGCGCGAGGAACGCCCGTCTCGAGCGCGACCCGGCGGCGATGCGAGCGGCGCTCGAGGCGATTGTCACGACCCTCGAGAGGATCGAGGAGCGGGATCTCGACAGGGCTCTCGCCGTGACCCAGTCGGTCGCGTCGGGCCGCGCGCCGCGATCGTCGCCGAGCTGCCTCGATCGCGAGCTCGCGTTCCTCTCGGGGCACACCATCCATCACATCGCGATCATGGTCCTTGCGGCCGAGTCCGCGGGGGCCGTCATCCCCGAGCACCTCGCGGTCGCCTTCTCGACCGAGGCCCACCGCGAACCGACGCTCGCGCCGTCCTGACATGTGTACCGTGACCCTTCGCTGCGGCGGAGGATCGCTCCTCTTGACGATGAACCGCGACGAGCGATACGAGCGCGCTTCCGAGTCCGCCCCGCGGCGCATCCCCGGGGAGCCGGGCCGTCCCGCCTGGATCGCCCCGTTCGACGGGGGGACGGGCGGCACGTGGATCGGGGTGAACGACCGCGGCGTCGCGGCGTGCTTGCTGAACGGATACACCGACTCGGATCGCGATCTGATCGGGCGCGCCGGGGTCCCGAGCCGCGGCTCGATCGTGCCGCGCGTGCTGGAGGAGCCACAGGAGCCGGGACCGGCGCGCGTTCCGGGGCCGCTCGACTTTTCCGCGTACCCGTCGTTCACGCTCCTGGTCGCCTCCGCGGACGGGGGCGAGGTCGTCCGCTGGAGCAGCGCCGGTGCCGTGACGCGGGAGCCGCTCGGGCCCGGCTGGCACTTGCTCACGTCGTCCTCGTGGAGCGAGCCGGAGGTCGCCGCATGGCGCCGCCGCGCGTTCGACTCCTGGCGAGCGTCGGGCCAGCCGCTCGTTCACGGGATTCCGACCGTGCACCTGTTGGCGCCGGCCGGGGAGGAGGCGTCGGCGCCGTTCATGACCCGCGAGAAGAGCGGAACGCGCAGCATCTCCCAGGTTCGCGTCGCCGACGGGGCTCCGGAGGCGACGTTGTCCTGGTGGCCGCGGACGGGAAAGGCGGCGATCGATCCTGGCGTCCCGGGGGCGACGATCACGATTCCGATGCTCGTGCCCGACCCGGACGCTTCTGGGGGCGAAGCATGATCGGCTCTCGCGAAAGCGTCTTCGCGATCGATTGGCGGCCGGAGGCCCGGCTGCCGCGCGCCCTGTTCTCCGCGATCCGGCCGGCTCTCGAGTCGGCGACCGGGATCGCGGAGCTGTCCCGGCGTTACGCGGGACGGCCGCGTGGCCTGTCCGCGCAGGAGTTCCTCGGCTGGACGCTCGGCATCGTCGACAGCCGCCTGGAGGTCGCGCCGTCGGACCTCGCGCGCGTGCCGCGGACGGGCCCGGCCGTCGTCGTGTCGAACCATCCGTTCGGTGCGATCGAAGGGGTCGCCCTCGCAAAGGCGATGCTCGCCGCGCGCCCCGACGTGCGCGTTCTGGCGAACTTCATCCTGCGGCGCATCCCCGAGATCGCCGAGCTGTTCCTGCTGGTCGATCCGTTCGGCGGCTCCGCCGCCGCATCGTCGAACCGCGCGGGGCTGCGCGCCGCGCTCGACTGGCTGCGGCAAGGCGGGCTGCTCGTGGTGTTTCCCGCCGGGGAGGTCGCGTCGTTCGACCGGCGCGCGCGCCGCGTCGCCGACCCGGCATGGAGTCCGACCGTCGCCGGGCTCATCCGCCGCTCGGATGCGACTGCGGTGCCGGTGTTCATCCCCGGACGAAACGGCCTGCCGTTTCAGGTCGCGGGGCTCCTCCATCCCCTCCTCCGCACCGCGCTCTTGCCGCGCCAGCTCCTCGCCGGGCGGACGGTCGAGGTGCGGGTCGGAAGCCCGATTCCGGCGGCGCGGCTCGCCGATCTCGCGGACGATGCGGCCGCGATCCGCTTCCTGCGCGACCGGAGCGAGATCCTCGCCGCGCGCGAGGTCACGCACGACGACCGTGCTGCGGTGCAGCCTCGCCGCACGCCTCCGCGATCGGAGCGGATCGTTCCCGCGGTTCCGCCCGACGAGCTCGCCGCCGAGATCGCGCGACTTCCGGAATCGTCCCTCCTCGTCTCGTCCGAGGAGATGCGCGTCCATGTCGCCTCCGCCGAAGAGATCCCGAACGTGCTCCGCGAGATCGGACGGCTCCGCGAGGTCACCTTCCGCGAGGTGGGCGAGGGGACGGGGCGCGAGATCGATCTCGACGGATTCGATCGGACCTACCTGCACCTGTTCATCTGGAAGCGCGACTCGCGGGAGATCATCGGCGCGTATCGTCTCGGATTGACCGATCGTGTCATCCAGGACCACGGCATCGAGGGGCTGTACACCTCGACCCTGTTCCGGTTCGACCGTCATCTCTTCGAGGCGATGGGCCCGGCGCTCGAGATGGGCCGCTCGTGGATCCGGGTCGAGCATCAGCGAAGCTACGTCGGGTTGATGCTCCTCTGGAAGGGGATCGGCGAGTTCGTCTCGCGCCACCCGCGCTACGCGACGCTTTTCGGACCGGTGAGTATCAGCGCGGGGTATCAGGCGCTCTCGCAGCGGCTGATCATCGCGTTCCTCGACCGGAACCGGAAGCTGACCGACTGGGCGCGCTGGGTGCGGCCCACGAACCCGTTCCGCGGGGGAAAGCGGCGCGGCCTGCGCGCGCGCACGGAGCGCCTGTCCGACCTCGAGGAAGTCTCGTCGCTGATATCCGAGATCGAGCACGACCAGAAAGGGGTGCCGATCCTCCTCAAGCAGTATCTGAAGCTCGACGGGCGCATCCTGGGGTGCAACGTCGATCCCGACTTCAGCAACGTGCTCGACGTCCTCATCGTGGTCGATCTCCGCCTGACCGACCGCCGCGTCCTCGGGCGGTACATGGGGCGGGACGGCGTCGAGAAACTGCACGCCTTCCACGCGCGCCACGATCCCGAGACCCGCGCCGGCTGACGCCGCCCGAGCCGCCGTCCGAGCGTGCTAATCTCGACGGCTCATGGAGTCCCGGCCGCCGCATACCGTTCCGAGCACCGTCCTCTATGGCCTGCTCGCGGCCCTGTTCGCCTGGGCGGGTCTCTATCGGGTCGCGTGCACGATCGACATGACGCGGCTGGTCCTCCACCCGGAATCCACGCTCGGGACGTTGTTCCTCGCCGACTGGCCCGACGGTCCGATCACCTTCACCGCCCCGGACATCGATCAGCGCGCGGATCCCCCGATTCGCAAGGGAGACCGCCTCGTTTCCGTCGACGGTGAGCCGTACCGCAATCCGCCGCAGCTCGCCGCGGCGTTCGCGCGCGCCGGCGTCCGGGGGAGCATCCAGGCGGTCGTGGCGCGTCGCGGCGACGACGGTACGGAGGAGGAGATCGCGTCGACCGTGAGACTCCGCTCCGTCGCGGAGGGCCGGAAGGAGGTCCCGTCGAGGCTGCTCGTCGTCGTGCTCGTGATCCTCATGCCCGCGGTCTGCTTCCTCGTGGGTTTCTGGGTCGCGGCGGTCCGGGTGCGCGATCCGATGGCCTGGCTCGTCCTGCTGATGCTGCTCGGGTTCTCCCAGGTGGCGACCGCCCGGGACCTCGCCTACGAGAACTGGCCGACGTGGGTCTCCCTTCTGGGCGCGACGTACCAGGTGATCTTCCGCCTGACGTGGCCGATCTGGTTCACGCTGTTCGGCGTGCACTTCGCGGGGCGGCTCGCCTGGGAGCGCGAACGACCCTGGCTGACCCCGCTCGTGCTGGGACCGTTCAGCGTCTTCGCGATCGCCGCGGTGGTCTGCAACGTGGCGGCGGTGCTCGATGCGCGGTCGCTCGCTCCGCTCTCGCGCCTCGTCGACCGGATCGATCTTCCGGCGACCCTCACCGCAATGCTGGCCGTTTGCTACTTCTTCGTGGTCATGGGCACGAAATCCGGCATGACCGAAGCACCGGACGGACGGCGACGCGTGCGGCTCCTGATGTGGGGGGCCTCGATCGCGCTCACGCCGCTCCTGATCGCCGAGATAATCGCCGTCTCGACGGGGAGGAGCGTCGACGAGCTCCCGGTCCCGTTCTTCGTCCCCGCGGTCCTGGCGGTCGTCATCTTTCCGCTGACGCTCGCCTACGTCATCCTCGTCGACCGCGCGATGGACGTGCGCGTGGCGGTGCGCCAGGGACTGCGCTACGCGGCCACGCGCGGGGCGATTCGCGTCTTGGTCGTCCTCGCGATGGCGGCCGTCGTGTGGAACGCGTGGCGCCTCGTCAGCGACCCCGAAGGGAATCGGCCCCAGAAGCTGAAGGGGATCGCGTGGGGCATGCTCGCGGCGGTCGTCGTGCCACGGCTCGCCCAGGGCGCGCTCAAGTGGACCGATCGCCGCTTCTTCCGCGAGGCGTACGACGCGGATCACGTGCTGATGGGCCTGGCGGAGGAGGTGCGCACGATCGGCGAGACCGGACCGCTGCTCGACACGGTCCTCGACCGGATCGGGTCCACGCTCCACGTCGACAAGCTGGCGGTCTACCTGCTCGACGGCACGCAGTTCGTCCCGAGCCGGTATCGCGGCTTCGCGACGCCCCCCGCCGTCGTGTTCCCCGCAGGGGCCGATGCGCTGAACCGGCTGCGCGAGACCTCGCGCCCCCTGCGCGTGCGGCACGACGCCCCGGACAGCCCGCTGCGGCGTGAGACCATTTCGGAGGAAACCCGGGCCAAGCTCACGGAGCTCGACGCGGAGCTGCTCCTGCCGCTCAACGGGAGACGAGAGCTGCTGGGGGTCGTCTCCCTCGGTCCGAAGAAGAGCGAGGAGCCTTACTCCATCTCGGATTCCAAGCTTCTCGGTGCCGTGGCCGATCAAACCGGACTGGCGCTCGAGAACAGCCGGTTGATGGAGACCGTCGCTGCCGAGGTCGCCAAGCGCGAGCGGATGCACCGCGAGATCGAGATCGCGCGGGACGTGCAGCAAAAGCTCTTCCCGCAGCGGCTTCCCGCGATCGCGGGTCTCGACTGCGACGGCTATTGCCGGCCGGCCCAGGGCGTCGGTGGCGACTACTACGACTTCCTGGTCCTTCCCGGCGGGCGCCTCGGCATCGCACTGGGCGACGTTGCGGGGAAGGGCATTCCCGCGGCGCTCCTGATGGCGAGCCTCCAGGCGTCGCTCCGCGGACAGCGCCTGTCCGGCCCCGAGGACCTCTCCGAGCTCATGGCGAATCTCAACCGGCTGATCTACGAGGCCTCGCCGGAGAACCGGTACGCGACCTTCTTCTACGGCGAGCTCGATCCGGCGACGATGCGCCTGGACTACGTGAACGCAGGCCACAACGCGCCGATGCTCTTCCGGGCCGCGGACGGCGCCGTGCTCCGGCTCGCCGCGACCGGTCCCGTCGTGGGACTTCTCGACGGCGGACGCTACGCGCGTCGATCCGTCACGCTCGACGGCGGGGACATCCTCGTCGTCTACTCCGACGGGATGAGCGAAGCGATGAACCCCGAGGAGGAGGAATGGGGAGAAGGACGGCTGCAGGCGGCCGTGCGCGCGGCGGGCCCCTGCACGGCGCGGGAGCTGATCGAGCGCCTGCTCGCCGACGCGGATGCCTTCGCCCGAGGGGCCGTGCAGCACGACGACATGACGGTCGTCGTGGTCAAGTCCGCCGCGTAAAGGAGCGACGAGCCATGGCGCCGAGCGACAAGCGTGTCCGGGAGATCCACAAGAACTCGCGCGTGATCGCACGCCGATACCGCGTGGACAAGCCGCGCTCGTTCCGGTTGAAGGACATCGACCCGGGCGACACCATGGGCTTGAAGCTCCGCAAGCAAGCGAAGGAGATCCTCGCGGAGGGCGTGGAGCTGATGCGCGACCTGCAGGAGAAGCTCTACGCCCAGGACCGCCGGGCCGTGCTCCTGATCTTCCAGGCGATGGACGCGGCCGGAAAGGACGGCACGATCGAGCACGTCATGTCCGGCGTCAACCCGCAGGGGTGCGAGGTGCATTCGTTCAAGGGGCCGAGCGCCGCGGAGCTCGACCACGACTTCCTCTGGCGCACGAACACGAAGCTCCCCGAGCGCGGCCGCATCGGCATCTTCAATCGCTCGTACTACGAGGAGACCCTGGTCGTCCGCGTCCACCCCGAGATCCTCGGCGCCCAGAAGCTGCCGCCGGATCTGGTGACGAAGCGGATCTGGAAGGAGCGGTTCGAGGACATCAACGCCCTCGAGTCGTACCTGACGCGGAACGGCACCGTCATCCGGAAGTTCTTCCTGCACGTCTCTCACGCCGAGCAGAAGGCGCGGTTCCTCGCGCGCATCGACGAGCCGGCGAAGAACTGGAAGTTCTCGCTCGCCGACGCGCGCGAGCGGCGGTGCTGGAAGGACTACATGGCGGCGTACGAGGACATGATCCGGCACACGAGCACGCCGGAGGCGCCGTGGTACGTGATCCCGGCCGACAACAAGTGGTTCACGCGCATGGCGGTCGCGGCCGTGATCGTGGACACGCTCGAGAGTCTCGATCTCGCGTTCCCCCAGGTCACGAAGGAGCAGCGCCGCGATCTCGAGCGGGCGCGGCGGGAGCTGCTCGCCGAGAGGAAGGGCGGGAAGAAGGGCCGCTGAGAACGGCGGGTCAGGCCACCGACACGTCCGTGCAGAGGTAGACGTCCTGGATCGCGTTCAGCAGGCGGACGCCGTCCTTCATCGGCTTCTGGAACGCCTTGCGCCCGGAGATCAATCCGGTGCCGCCCGCGCGCTTGTTGATCACCGCGGTCTGCACGGCGTCCGCGAGGTCGTTCGCCCCCGACGCCCCTCCCGAGTTGATCAGCCCCGCGCGCCCCATGAAGCAGTTCGCCACCTGGTAACGGCAAAGGTCGATCGGGTGGTCGCTCGAAAGCTCCGTGTACATCCTCTCGTCGAGCTTTCCGTAGGACGAGCCGCCGGTTCCCATCGCCTTGAAGCCGCCGTTGTTCTCGGGGAGCTTCTGCTTGATGATGTCCGCCTGGATCGTCACGCCGAGGTGGTTCGCCTGCCCGGTCAAATCGGCGGCCAGGTGGTAGTCCTTGTCCTTCTTGAAGGCGGGGTTCCGCAGGTAGCACCAGAGCACGGTCGCCATGCCGAGCTCGTGGGCGTGCTGGAACGCCTGCGCGATCTCGACGATCTGCCGACCGCTCTCGGCGGAACCGAAGTAGATCGTCGCTCCGACCGCGGCGGCTCCGAGGTCGTAGGCCTCCTTCACGGTCCCGAAGAGGATCTGGTCGGCCTTGTTCGGATACGTCAGCAGCTCGTTGTGGTTGATCTTCACGAGGAACGGGATCCGGTGCGCGTACCGCCGCGCGACCGATCCGAGCACGCCGAATGTGCTCGCGACCGCGTTGCACCCCCCCTCGATCGCGAGCTTGACGATGTTCTCTCCGTCGAAGTAGTCCGGGTTCTTCGCGAACGACGCCCCGGCCGAATGCTCGATCCCCTGGTCCACAGGGAGGATGGAGAGATAGCCGGTGCCGCCCAGCCGCCCGTGGCCGAAGATCCGCTGGAGATGGGTGAGCACCCGATTGTTCCGGTCCGACACCGCGTAGATCCGGTCGACGAAGTCCGGTCCGGGAAGGTGCAGGCGCTCCTTCGCGATCTTGGGGCGCGCGAACTCGAGGAGGAAGGCGGCCTGGTCTCCGAGGGCCTTCTGGATGTCGGCGTACATGGCGTGGATCTCCCGCGGCGGAACGGCAGCGTCATTTTACACGGGCGGCGGCGGGGTCGAGCAGCGCGAACGCCCGGGCCGCGCCACGGAGCGCCCGGGCGGCGGGGAGCGTCGAGGCCGGATCGTCGAGCGCCGAGCGGACCGCTTCCGCCTTCGCGGCGCCGAACGCCGCGAGCACGACCGTGCGCGCGCGTGCCAAGGCCAGGAGGGTCAGCGTGACCCGGCGGGGTGGGGGCTTCGGCGCGTCGAGCACCGGAAGGACGTACCGCTCGGTCTCGTCGAGCGCGGGGTGCCCCGGGAACAGCGAGCAAACGTGCCCGTCGGGGCCCATCCCGAGGAGCGCGAGGTCGAGGCGCGGCGGATCGCCGAGCACGTCGAGGAGCACGCGCTCGTAGGCGCGGGCCGCCGCATCGAGGTCCTCGCCTTCGGCGCGCATCCGGTGCACATTGGCGAGCGGGATCGGCGCACGGTCGAGCCAGAGGTCGCGCGCGAGCCTCGCGTTCGAGGCCGGATCGTCCGGGGCGACCGCGCGCTCGTCGCCGAAGAACACGAGAACGCGGTCCCAGTCGAGATCCAGACTCGCGAGCCTCGGGAAGAACGACTCCGCGACCGAGCCGCCGGGAACCGCGAGCGAGACCGGACGGCCCTCGAGGCGAGCCTCGCGGGCCGCGTCTTCGACGACGCCCGCGAGGCGCTCCGCGAGCCCGGGCACGGGACCGACGATCCGCTGGACCGGCATGCTCCGGGCGAGCCTAGCACCCAATTGGTACCGTGGTGGGATGACCGAGCTTCCGGACGGTCTCGAGCCCGCCGAGGTCCCGCCGCCGGTCGACTCGGCGCTGGGAATCGTCGCGCGGCGCGCCGGGGGCGAATGGGAGCTCCTGTTCGGGATGCGCTCACGCCGGAGCCGGTTCATGCCCGGGAACCTCGCATTCCCCGGCGGGAAGATCGATCCGGCCGATGCGCCGGACAGCGCCGGCGCGCTCGAGCGTTGCGCTTCGCGCGAGCTGCTCGAGGAGACGGGCCTGACGATCCCGCCCGCCGCCTGGCTCGACGCGGGGGAGCGCACGACGCCGCCGTTCTTCGCGGTGCGCTTCCGGACGCTCTTCTTCGTCGCCGAGGTGCCCGCTGACACCAGGCTTCCGGCCCCGCCGTCCCCCGCGGAGATCGAGAGCCTCTCGTTCGCTTCGGCGCCGCGGGTTCTCGCGGACTGGGAGGCGGGAGCGGCGCTCGTGCCGCCGCCGATCCTCCCGATCCTGCGGGCTCTGATCGACGGACGCCCGGCCACGGCCGAGGCGATCGCGAGGATCGTCGCAGAGGTCAACGGCGCGGAGCAGCCGATCCCGCGGATCGAGTTCGTCCCGGGGATCTGGGCGCTGCCGCTGCGGACGCGCACGCTGCCGCCCGCCGCGTGCACGAACGTCTGGATGCCCGGGGGCGAGAGGTTCGTGGTCGTGGATCCCGGCTCCGGCGAGCCCGACGAGATCGAGCGGCTGCTGGCGGTGGTGCGAAAGCGCGAGGCGACCGGTGCCGGGGTCGAGGCGGTGGTTCTCACGCACCATCACCGTGACCACGTCTCCGGAGCGGGAGCGGTGGCGCGGGCCCTCGGCGTCCCGGTCCGCGCGCACGCGGCGACCCTCTCCCGGATCCCGCCGCTGCCTCCCGGCGTGCGGGGGCAGGCGCTCGCCGACGGCGAGACCATCGACCTAGCGGGGGCGCTCCTCGAGGCGGTCGCGACCCCCGGTCACGCGCCGGGACATCTCGCGTTTCTCGTCTCGCCCCAGCGCGCGCTGATCGCGGGGGACCTCGTCTCGGGCCTGTCGACGATCCTCATCGGGCTCGCGGAGGGGGACATGGACCAGTATCTCGCCTCACTCGCGCGCGCCGCCTCGCTCGAACCCGCGATCGTGCTCCCCGCTCACGGTCCGCCGCTCCCCGCGGCCGCGATCGCGAGCACGATCCGGCACCGGCAGGAGCGCGAGCAGAGGATCGTCGCCGCGCTGGGCTCGGGCGCGACTCGCGATCTCGCCTCGATCGCCGAGGCGGCCTACGCCGACACGCCCTCGGCCGCGCCGTTCCTGCGCGAGATGCAGACGCGAAGCCACCTCGAGCGCCTCGCGCGCACGGGGCGGGTGCGCCAGCACGACCCGTCCGGGACCTCGTGGAGCGCGTGAGCGGCGCTCACATCGGCATCATGTCGAAGTTGACTGTGGCGAACATCGGCGGGTTCTGCAGGAACGTGTCCGCCGACGCGGGGGTGTAGAAGAAGTACGGCCGCCCCTCGTAGACCGTCCGCGGCGAGCCCGATCCCGGGACGAACCTCTGGTGGGAAACGGGGTCGGTCACGTGTCCGCACCACCGGAGGGGATCCGCGTCGAACCGGCGCTTCGTGTCTTCCCCGGCGAAGAAATAAACCTCCCAGTTGACGTACGAGCGGTGCGCGGCGTCGAGGACGGCGGGCCGCGTCGGCTCGACCGGGTCGGTGAACGTGAGCCCCATCTCGAGAAGCTGGATCTGAGGGTCTTGCACGAAGACCTTGGGGCAGGGCGTTCAGCAGAACCCGATCGGCTGTCCGTTGACGTACACGGGGGGCATCTTGAGGTTGAGCTTGCGCTTCCGGATCGGACACAGATCGTTCCGCGAGACCGAGCCGTCGCCGTAGGTGACGTGCGGGGTGTCGGGATTCGCGTCCGCGTAGCGCGCCGGGGTCGGGGAGAGCAGCAGGCGGGCCGGCCGGTCGCTCTCGCACGAGGCGAGCGCGACGACGCCGAGCAGGACGATCCGCCTCCGGAATCCGGTGTTCGTCATGCGGCGCTGATCTTGAGGCCGTTCGCCGGACGGCGCCACCGCGGTTTGCGCGCAGCGGCGAAAGGGTCCCGGGAACTCCGGGCGGCCGATCCGGTCCCATTGTCAAAGACAAGACGACAGGAGGTTGCCCATGTTCGAAACCACGCTCACGGCCGAACCCACGGATTCGGACCGGAGACGCACGGCCGCCGTCACGGCGGCGGTCGGCGCGCACGTCGCCGTCGTCGCCACCCTCACCGCGATCTCGGCGATCACGGTGCCACCGGTCAACCCGCCCGAGCTGCCCCCCGTCATCTACATCTTCGTGCCGCCGTCGGATCTCCTGACACCCCGGGCGGAACCCTCTCCTCCGGCTCCGACGAGGGGAGTCCGCGAGCCGGAGCGGACGACCTCGGCCCCCGTGGCTCCCAAGCCCGCGCAGCCGCGTGTCGACGTCGCGCCGAGCCGCACTCCAGACACTCCGGCCGCCTCCGCGACGCCCGGGCCGGAGACCGGCGAGATCGGGGTTCCCGACGGGGATATCGGCGGCTTGCCGGACGGCATCCCCGGCGCCGACGGCCGCGGCGGAAGCGGCACCGCGGGCACCGGAGATCCGGGGCCCGTGGCTCTGCGGTCGGACATGGTGCCCCCGGTGCTCATCAAGCGCGTCGAGCCCGTCTACCCGATGGCGGCGCGGCTCTCCCGCCTCCCGGGGCGAGTCGTGGTCCAGGCGGTGGTCGGCACGGACGGATCGGTGGAGTCCGTCGAGGTGCTCTCCTCGACGAGCCCGCTGTTCGACGAGGCGGCGCGCGCGGCGGTGGTGCAGTGGCTCTATCGTCCGGCGTCGATGGGCGGCCGCCCCGTGCGCGTGTACTTCACGGTCGTCGTGTCGTTCGTGATCCGCTGAGGACCGTATACTGGCGGCGATGGACGCCCCGAGGGTCTTCACCGCGAGCCGGCTCACCTCGGGCAACCTCATCTTCCCGACGCGGATCGAGGTCACGCCGGAGCGTCTCGTCCGGATCAAGCCGCGCTGGATCGGCCGGAGCGAGGAGAGCATGCCGATCTCGAAGATCGCGTCGGTGGCGATCACCACCGGCCTGATCTTCTCGACGATCCGGATCGACTCCACGGGAAGCACCGTCCCGATCCTCTCCGCCGGTCATACGAAGGGCGACGCGATCGCGCTGCGCGACCTGATCCACTCTTACCAGGCCGCCCGCGCCAGCTGAATGATCCGCCGGTCCGACCTGTTAGACTCTCGCCTCGCGAACGCCCGCGGCCGGCCCCGGCCGCTGCGTGCGCTCGCCCGCAAATCCGAGGAGGCGCGATGCTGAAAGAGTTCAAAGAGTTCGCGATGAAAGGGAACGTGCTCGACATGGCGATCGGGGTCATCATGGGCGGAGCGTTCGGCAAGATCGTCAGCTCGCTCGTCGGCGACGTGCTCATGCCGCCCATCGGAAAAGCGATGGGCAATCTCGACTTTTCGAGCCTCTTTTTCTCTCTCGACGGAAAGTCGTACGCGTCGCTCGCCGCGGCCAAGGCGGCGGGCGCCCCGACGGTCAATTACGGGGTCTTCGTGAATACCGTCATTGACTTCCTCATTGTCGCGTTCGTCATCTTCCTGCTCGTCAAGCAAGTGAACCGCCTCAAGAAAGAGGCCCCGGCGGCGGCGCCGTCGACACGAGAGTGCCCGTACTGCCTGTCGCAGATCGCGATCAAGGCGTCGCGCTGTCCAAATTGCACTTCGGAAGTCAAGGCGGCCTGAGCTAGCATTCGGCCCGGACGGAACGGACCTCGGGGGGACATCCGCCCCTTCTGGAGAATCGACATGCAACGTTGGCGACGGATCCTGCTGTCGGTGGCCGTATCGTGTCTGACGCTACTCGGCACCCGGCCCGCGCTCGCGGCCTCGGAAGACGAGAAGCCGGGGGAGCTGGGGCTGCTGGCCGGGATCGGGCTCGGCGACGAGCAGCTCGTCGGAAGCAGCGAGAAGAACACGATCGCGCCCCTCCTGGGAGCGCGTTTCGCCTGGCATTTCACGCCGCACGTCTCGGGGTTCATCGACGGGACGTTCACGCAGTACAAGGGCGCGAGCACCCTGTACGGGAACGCGGGGGAATACGCGTTCCGGATCGGCCCGGAGTGGCACATCAACACGAACGACCCGTGGCAGTTCTTCATCAACGTCGGCGGCGGGGGGATGATCTTCGACACAGAGTTCGGCGGAAACGACGGTCGAGGCTTCCTGTCGGGGGGCCTCGGGGTTCGCCGCGCCTGGAAGCCGGGCGCCCTCCGCATCGAGCTGCGCCTCGACCGCACCGTCACCTCCGCCGACTTGTCGGGGGGCCGGGACTACACGCTTCCGAAGCTGATGGCCGGATGGACCTGGGGCGTGGGCGCGCCGCCGAAGGACACCGACGGCGACGGCGTCTACGACAAGAAGGACAAGTGCCCCGATACGCCGCACGGCGCGATCGTCGACGCGGTCGGCTGCCCGAAGGACTCGGACGGCGACGGCGTCTACGACGGAATCGACAAGTGCCCCGACACGCCCAAGGGCTGGCCCGTCGATGCGACCGGGTGCCCGACCGACACCGACGGCGACGGGGTCGTCGACGGCCTCGACAAATGCCCGAACACGCCGAAGGGGTGCAAGGTCGACGCGTCCGGATGTCCGACCGACGCGGACGGCGACGGCGTTTGCGACGGCATCGACCAGTGCCCGAACACGCCGAAGGGGTGCCGCGTCGACGCGAAGGGCTGCCCCACCGACTCCGACGGCGACGGCGTCTGCGACGGCATCGACCAGTGCCCGGGGACGCCTGCCGGAACGAAGGTCGACGCGAAGGGGTGCCCGCCGCCGGCGCCTCCGCCGCCTCCGATGTTCGTCGGGAAGAAGGAGTTCACGCTCAAGGGAGTGAACTTCGACTTCGGGAAGTCGGACCTCAAGCCCGAGGCGAAGGCGGTCCTCGACACCGTGGCCGATTCGCTCAAGGCGTACCCCGACGTGAAGGTCGAGGTCGGCGGTCACACCGACAACGTCGGCTCCGTCAAGTTCAACCAGAAGCTCTCCGAGGCCCGAGCGCACGCGGTGCGCGACTATCTCGTCTCGAAGGGCGTCAATCCGGCCAATCTCACCTGGAAGGGGTACGGTGAGGGCGGTCCGATCGCCGACAACAAGACCGACGAAGGGCGCGCGCAGAACCGGCGCGTCGAGCTCCACAAGATCGAGTAGCCGGACTGGAGGGGGCCTCCGGGCCCCCTTCTTTTTCTCCGGACTAGGCGTCCCGCAGCGCGCGAAGCGCGCCGAGGAGGCGCGCCTTCGGCATGTAGAGCTCCTCGAGCGCCTTGCTGAACGGCACGGGCGCATCGAGGCCTCCCAGGCGCTCGACAGGCGCGTCGAGGTCGCGGAAGCACTCACGGGATAGCGTCGCCGCGATCTCGGCGCCGAACCCCCCGGTCTGCGGCGCCTCGTGGAGCACCAGGGCCTTGGACGTCTTGCGGACCGAGGCGGCGACCGTCCCGACGTCCCACGGCAGCAGCGTCCGCAGGTCGACCACCTCGACCGAGAACCCCTCCGCGGCGAGCCGCTCCGCCGCATCGACCGCCCACGACACGCCGACTCCGTACGTGACGACCGTCGCATCGGTCCCTTCGCGGACGACGCGCGCGCGGCCGATCGGCAGCGTGTAGTACCCCGCAGGAACCGGACCCTTCGCCGAGCGGTAGAGCGCCTTGTGCTCGAGGAAGAGGACGGGATTGCCGTCCGCGAACGCGGCGAGGAGCAGCCCCTTCGCGTCGTACGGGCTCGAAGGCTCGATTACTTTGAGGCCGGCCACGTGCGTGAACCAGGCCTCCATGTTCTGCGAGTGGAACGGTCCCGCGCCCATCCCGCCGCCGACCGGCACGCGCACCACGACTCCGATCGGCGCGCCCCAGCGCCAGTGCGTCTTCGCGAGGTTGTTCACGATCTGGTTGAACCCGCAGGTTATGAAATCTCCGAACTGCATCTCGACCATCGGCACAAAGCCGTTCAGGGCGAGGCCCATCGCGCACCCGATCGCTCCGGACTCGATGATCGGCGTGTTGCGGACGCGCGCCCGGCCGAACTCCTCGACGAATCCCTCCGTCGCCTTGAACACGCCGCCGTACTCCGCGATGTCCTGGCCCATGAGGATCACGCGGTCGTCCCGGGATAGCGCGACGTGCATCGCGTCGCGCACCGCGTCGATCAGCCGCATCGACGGGGCGCCCTCGGGCGGCGCCGGGCTCGAGACGAGCCGCGAGGGAGCGTAGACGTCCTCGACCTCGCGGGCGGGGGTCGAGGCCGGCTCCGGCGAGGCGAGAGCGTCGTCCACCAGATCGTCGATCCGTCCCTTGATCTCGCGCCGCACGGACTCCGCATCGGCGGCTCCGAGCACCCCGGCGTCGATCAGGAGCGTCTCGAAGCGCGCGACGGGGTCCTTCTTCGCCCACTCCGCGAACAACTCCTTCGGGACGTAGGCGGTCCCGGAAGCCTCCTCGTGGCCGCGCATCCGGAACGTCTCGAACTCGAGAAGCGTGGGCCCGTCGCCGCGGCGCGCGCGCGCGGCCGCCTCGCCCACCGCCCGGAGAACGGCGAGAAGATCGTTGCCGTCGACGATGCGTCCTTCGATGCCGTATCCGACCGCCTTGTCCACGATGTCCTTGCAGGCGTACTGCTCGGAGACGGGCGTCGAGAGGCCGTACTGATTGTTCTCGACGACGAACAGGACCGGGAGCTTCCACACCGCTGCGAGGTTGACCGCCTCGTGGAAGTCTCCCTCGCTCGTGGACCCGTCGCCGGTGAAGGTCGCCGCCACCGCGCGCTCGCCGCGCAGCTGCGCGCCCAGGGCCAGCCCATCCGCCACGGGGAGCATCGCCCCCAGGTGGCTGATCATCCCCACGATGCGGTGATCGAGCGTGCCGAAGTGGAACGTGCGGTCCCGTCCGTTCGTGAACCCGCCGTCCTTGCCGAGCAGCTGGCGGAGGAGGCGGAGGAGGTCGACCCCGCGGCTCGTGAACACGCCGAGATTCCGGTGCATCGGCAGGATGAAATCCTCAGGCTCGAGGGCGAGCGTGACACCGACCGCGATCGCTTCCTGCCCGATGCCGGAGAACCACTTGGAGAGCTTTCCCTGCCGGAGGAGGTTCAGCATCTTCTCCTCGATCAGCCGGGGCAGAAGCAGGGCGCGGTGAAGCTCGGCGAGCCGCTCGGCCGTCAGATCGCCGGGAAGCGCACGCGCGGCGGGAGGAACGGATTTCGGACGGCCCATGGCCCAGATTGGATCAGCGAAGCTCCGCCATGTCCAGCGAGGTATCCGGGGAGCCGAGCAAGAAGAAGGGAGTGTCCTGTGGGAGAGGAAAAGCAGACTGACCCAACTAGATCGGGATGGCCGCTGCGGCTCGCCGCGCGACCTCCTCGGCGCATCCCCACGAGAGGGTCACGCCGCCCCCGCCGTGCCCGTAGTTGTGGATGACCACGCCGCCGCTCGTCACCACGGTCTCGAGCCGGACCTCGGGGCGGCCGGGTCGCAGCCCGACCGCGTGCGAGCGCACCTCGGCACGCGCGAGACCGGGAACGAGGGCGGTACAGCGCGCGCGGATCGCCTCCGCGGTCTCCGGGTCGGGGGTCAGATCCCAGGAGCCGACGTCCTGCGTCCCGCCCAGGACGGTGCAATCGGCGCGGGGGATCACGTAGGCCAGCGGTGTCGTGCCCCCGCCGGCCTGCACGAAGCGCGGGGCCCATCCGGGCTCGACACGGACGATCTGGCCCCGGATCGGGTGCAGCGCGTCGTCGCGACAGAGATCCCGCGCGCCGAGGCCGGTGCAGTTGACGACGAGGGACGCCTCGAGCAGCAGCGCGTCGAGGTCGGCGACCGTGCGCGTCTCGATCGCGATGCCGCGCTCGGCCGCCTTCCGCTCGAGCCACCTCAGGTAGACCGGCATGGCGATCACCGGCGCCTCGAACACCCAGCCGGTCGGGTAGGAGCCCGCCAGCTCGGACGGGTCCGCGGCGCGGAATCGTCCGGCCGCGGGTCGCCACCACGGCTCCTCCCCGTCGCCGGGCTCGCGCAGGTCGATCCCCTCGGACAGCGTGATCCCGGTGTCGGGGTCGTCCGCGAGGTCCCGGAACACCCCGTACGCGCGGTCGCTCCAGGACAGCGCGCGATCCGGGGGTCCGCAGCGGAATGGGTACCAGATAGCCGCGGCGACGTCGGAGGTGGTCGCGGGGGTGCGGTCGCGCGCGACGATTCGAGTCCGGAACCCCGTCTCGGCGAGCCGGATCGCGCTCGATAGCCCCGAAACGCCGCATCCGACCACGATCGCCTCGCGGGTCAGCGTTTTTCGCGAGAACGGGGTGGGCACCCGCGGAGTCTAACGCTGCCGGGTATGCGGGCGCCGCATCGCACCGGGGCGCCTCCGGCGTCGCGGGCGACTTGTCCGGCCCGACGCAACGGTGGTAGAAAGCCCCGGCACGGCACGGGGAGGTCTCCAGTCCATGGCGCTGATCCCGCGGGAGGTCCAGTTCTTCGATCTGCTCGAGCAGCAGTCGCAGACCGTCGTCAGGGGCGCGAAGCTGCTCCAGGAGTGCCTCGAGTCGAAGGGCTCGATGGACGAGGTGTACCTCGCGTCGAAGCGCATCCACGACATCGAGCACGAGGGCGACGAGCTGGTCCACCGCCTCATGGCGCGGTTGAACAAGAGCTTCATCACGCCGCTCGACCGCGAGGACATCTTCGAGCTGACCTCGCGCCTCGACGACGTCCTCGACTACATCGACGCGGTCGCCAAGAGGCTGGTGACGTTCAAGATCTCGACGGTCAGCTCCCACGCGATCGAGCTGGGCCGGATCATCGTCCGCGGCGCCGAGGAGACGGCCGCCGGGATCGCCATGCTGCGCGACCTCAGCAAGTCCGAGGCGATCATCCGGCAATGCGCCAAGATCAACCAGCTCGAGAACGACGCCGACCAGGTGATGCGGGATGCGCTCAACGACCTGTTCAACGGCGGCGCCAAGGATCCGCTCGAGGTCATCAAGTGGAAGGATCTCTACGAGCACCTCGAGGTCGCCACCGACAAGTGCGAGGACGTCGCCAACATCCTCGAAAGCGTCCTCGTGAAGTACACGTAGCCGGTTCCCGCGCGCCCTCGGACACCACGTGAGCCAAGGCTTTTTCCAGGATCTCGGGGCCGTCTTCTCCCAGCCGTACGTGGCGCTGATCTTCGTCGCCGCGCTGGTCTTCGATTTCATCAATGGGTTCCACGACGCGGCGAATTCGATCGCCACCGTCGTCGGCACGCGCGTGCTGCGGCCGGGGCCGGCGGTGCTCTGGGCGGCCTTCTTCAACTTCGCCGCGGCCTGGGTTTTCGGAGTCGCCGTCGCGAACACGGTCGCCAAGATCGTCCACCCGGAGTTCGTCACGCCCGACGTGATCCTCGCCGGGCTCGCCGGCGCGATCGTGTGGGACCTGATCACCTGGTGGTTCGGCCTTCCGACCAGCTCCTCGCACGCCCTGCTCGGCGGGTTCGGGGGCGCGGCGATGGCGTACGCCCACTCCTGGGTGGGCGTGCTGCACACCGGGAAGTTCTTGATGACGGTCGAGTTCATCGTCCTCGCGCCGTTCATCGGGTTCGCGCTCGCGCTGCTCTTCGCGGTGGTCGTGATCCGGGCGTTCCGGAGGATGTCGTTCTCCCGCGTCGACAGGTACTTCCGGGTCATCCAGCTGTTCTCGGCCGCCGCGTTCTCCCTCGGGCACGGGACCAACGACGCCCAGAAGACCATGGGGATCATCGCGGCGCTCTTCTACGCCACGATCTGGAAATCCCAGCAGGCCTCCTTCGAGCACGGCACGGTCGGATTTCCCTTCTGGATCGTGCTGGTCTGCCATCTCGCCATCGCGCTCGGAACGATGACGGGGGGCTGGCGCATCGTGCGCACCATGGGCATGAAGCTCACGAAGCTCACGCCGTGGGCCGGCGCGTGCGCCGAGACGGCGGCCGCGCTGTCGCTGTTCCTCTCCGCCAAGCTCGGGGTTCCGGTGAGCACGACGCACACGATCACTGGCGCGATCGTCGGCGTCGGCGCGGTGCAGCGTGTCTCCGCGGTGCGGTGGGGGATCGCGCGGCGCGTCGTGTGGGCCTGGATTCTCACGATCCCGATGTCCGGCCTCGTCGGGGGGCTCGTGTACGCCCTCATCGCGCTGCTCCGCTGAGCGTCGTATACTCCAAGCCTCTTCGGGAGGTCACGATGCTCAAGCTCTGGCACCTCGATCGCTCTCCGTTCGGGTGGAAGGTCCGGATGGTGCTCCACGAGAAGAACGTTCCGCACCAGCTCGTGATCCCCGAGAACAAGAACGAGAACCCGGCCTTCGCCAAGCTCAACCCGTTCCGGCTCACGCCGGTGCTCGAGCTGCCCGGCGGGCACGCGATCTACGAGTCGACGATCATCGCCGAGTATCTCGAGGAGGCGTACCCCGAGCCGCCCATGCTCCCGAAGGACCCGTGGGAGCGGGCGCGGTTGCGGATGCTCGAGGACACCACCGACCAGTACGTCAACGCGACGCTGCGCGAGTTCCGCGCGGCTCAGTTCGAATACGCCCCGCCGTTCCTGATCCGCAAGAAGCCGGACGAGATCGACCACAAGACGCTCGAGAGCGCCCGGGTGAAGATCCACGAGCACCTGGCCCGGATCGAGGCCGAGCTCGCGGGCCGGACGTACTTCGGCGGCCCGATGTTCAGCCTCGCCGACGTCGCCCTCGCTCCGCCGCTGACCGCGTCGCTGCGCCTGCTCGGCGTGCTTCCGGACGCGCGGTACCCGCTGATCGCCGCCTGGTCGGCGCGCATCGTGGAGCGGTCGTCGTACATCGCCTCGGCGCCGAAGGAGCCCCTCCGCATCCGTGACTGACGGCTCCGGCTGGATCCGCGTCGGAGACGCCGCCGCCTGGACCCGCGGCCGCGGCCGCCGGGTCGAGGTCGAGGGCGTGCCGGTCGCGATCTTCCGGGACCGCGCCGGCTGGCTCGCGCTCGACGACACCTGCCCGCACATGGGCGCCTCGCTCGCCGACGGGCACCTGTCCGGCCGGGTTCTCCAGTGCTCGTGGCACGAGTGGCGCTACGACACCGCGACCGGGATCTGCCCGATCCGTCCGTGGGCGCGCGTCCGCGTCCACGAGGTGCGCGTGGAGGACGGAGGCGTGTTCCTCCGCCTCGCCCCGTCGCCCGAGCCGAAGGCCTCGCGCGAGCCGTCGGAAGCGGACGATCCGGAGTGGGTGCGCTGGGACCCGTCCCGTTACTTCAAGCGCAAGCCGGCTCAGGGCTCGTAGGCGAGGTTCGGCCGGAGCCAGCGCTCGACCTCGCCGACGGGCATGCCCTTGCGGCGCGCGTAGTCGGCGATCTGGTCCCGCCCGACGCGCCCGACGGAGAAGTACCGGGCCTCCGGGTGCGCGAGGTAGATCCCGCTCACCGACGCCGCCGGGTGCATGGCGAAGCTCTCCGTGAGGCGGATCGACGCGGCGCTCTCCGCGTCGAGCATCGCCCAGAGGGTCGCCTTTTCGGTGTGGTCGGGGCAGGCCGGATACCCCGGCGCGGGGCGGATTCCCCGGTAACGCTCGTGGAGCAGATCGTCGAGCGACGGGCGCTCGTCGCGGCCGTATCCCCACTCGACGCGCACGCGGTAGTGCAGCAGCTCGGCGAACGCCTCGGCGAGGCGGTCGGACAGCGCCTTGGCCATGATCGCGTCGTAGTCGTCGTGCTCCGCCTCGAAGCGGTGCACCAGCGCCTCGAGCCCGATCCCCGCCGTCACCGCGAACGCCCCGATGAAGTCCACGAGGCCGGACTCCCGCGGGGCCACGAAGTCGGCGAGCGAGAGCAGCGGCTCGCCGTCGGCCTTCGCCGACTGCTGGCGGAGGAAGTGGAGCCGGGCCCGCTCGCGCTCGCGCGTCTCGTTTTCCCACACGATCACGTCGTCGCCGTCGCTGCTGGCGGGGAAGAAGCCGTACACGCCGAAGGCGTGCACCTGCTTCCGGTCGACCATGCGCGCGAGCAGAACCTTGGCGTGCTCGAACAGATCGCGCGCCGCCTTGCCGTACGCGGCGTGCTCCAGGATCTTCGGGTAGGTCCCCTTCATCTCCCAGGCATGGAAGAACGGCGTCCAGTCGATGTAGGGGAGCAGCTCCTCGAGCGGAAGTCCGGTCAGGCGCCGCGCGCCCAGGAATCCCGGCCGGGCGATCAGCTCCTCGGTCCAGGCGAACGCCGCGTGCCGCGCGCGCGCGGCGGCGAACGGGACGAGCGGCGCCGTCTCGCGGGTCGCGAACGCGCCGCGCACCGCCGCTTGCTCGGCGGCATTGGCGGTGACGAACGGGGCGCGCAGCGCGGGAGAGGTCAGGCTCGTGACGCAGTCGACGGCCCGCGACGCATCCACGACGTGGACGACCGGCCCGGGGTACTCCGGCGCGATCTTCACCGCGGTGTGCTTCTTCGAGGTCGTCGCCCCGCCGATCAGGAGCGGGAGCGTGAGGCCCTGCCGGCGCATCTCCTGCGCCACGTGGACCATCTCGTCGAGGGATGGCGTGATCAGGCCGGAGAGGCCGATGATGTCGGCGTTTCGCGCCTTCGCCTCGCGCAGGATCGTGTCCGCGGGAGTCATCACGCCCAGATCGACGATCTCGTAGTTGTTGCAGGCGAGTACGACCCCGACGATGTTCTTGCCGATGTCGTGGACGTCCCCCTTGACCGTGGCGAGCACGACGGTGCCTCGCGCGCTCGCCGCGCCCGCCGCCTTCTCCGCCGCGAGATAGGGCTGGAGGTACGCGACGGCCCGCTTCATCACCCGCGCGCTCTTGACGACCTGCGGGAGGAACATCTTCCCGGCGCCGAACAGCTCGCCCACGACGTTCATCCCCGCCATGAGCGGGCCCTCGATCACCGCGAGGGGGCGGCCGTACCGCTTGCGCGCCTCCTCGGTGTCCGCCTCGATGAAATCCACGATCCCGTGCACGAGCGCGTGCTCGAGCCGCCGCTCGACGGGTCCGGCCCGCCACGCCTCGTCCCGGGCCCGCTCGACGGGGCCGCCCGAGACACCCGCGGAAAACGCGACGAGGCGCTCGGTCGCGTCGGGGCGCCGGTGCAGGAGCACGTCCTCGACGTGCTCGAGCAGGTCCGCCGGGATGTCGTCGTACACCGCGAGCTGCCCGGCGTTGACGATCCCCATGTCGAGCCCCGCGCGGATCGCGTGGTAGAGGAACGCGGCATGCATCGCCTCGCGGACCGGCTCGTTCCCGCGGAAGGCGAACGACACGTTGCTCACGCCCCCCGAGATCGAGACCCCGGGGCAGGCTTCCTTGATCCGCCGGACGGCCTCGATGTACGCGAGCGCGTAGTCGTCGTGCTCGTCGATGCCGGTGCCGACGGTCAGGATGTTCGGGTCGACGATGATGTCGTGGGGCGGGAATCCCGCCTTCCTCGTGAGCAGATCGCAGGCGCGCCGGGCGATCTCGACCTTCCGGTCGACCGTCACGGCCTGGCCCGCCTCGTCGAACGCCATCACGACGACCGCGGCGCCGTAACGGCGGATCGTCCGCGCGTGCTCCAGGAACGCCTCTTCCCCCTCCTTCAGTGAGATCGAGTTGACGACCCCCTTCCCCTGGAGGCACTTGAGTCCGGCCTCGAGCACCGACCACCGGGAGCTGTCGACCATGATCGGGAGCTTCGCGATGTCCGGCTCCGAGCCGATGAGGCGCAGGAAGGTGGTCATCGCGCGCTCGGAGTCGAGGAGCCCCTCGTCCATGTTGACGTCGAGGATGTTGGCCCCGCCGTCGACCTGGTCGCGGGCCACGCCGAGCGCGTCCTCGAGCTTCCCCGAGGCGACGAGGCGCGCGAACCGCTTCGAGCCGGTGACGTTGGTCCGCTCTCCGATCACGATGAAGTTCGAGTCCGGCCGCACGGTGAGCGGCTCGAGCCCCGACAGCTGCAGGAACGGGGTCGGGACCACGGGGCGGTGCGGGGGGAGGCCGCGGACCGCCTCGGCGATCGCCTCGATGAACTCGGGGGTCGTGCCGCAGCATCCGCCTGCGACGTTGAGCCATCCCTCCGTCGCGTACTGGTGCAGCGTCGCGGCCATGGCGCCGGGCTTCTCGTCGTACCCTCCGAACGCGTTCGGCAGCCCGGCGTTCGGGTAGCAGACGATCGGCAGAGGAGCGGTGCGCTGCAGCTCCTCGAGAAACGGCTCCATCTGGCGGGCGCCCAGGGCGCAGTTGAGCCCGGTGGCGACCAGCGGCGCGTGGGAGATCGACACCCAGGCCGCTTCCAGCGTCTGGCCCGAGAGCGTCCGCCCGCTCGCGTCCGTGATCGTCAGCGAGGCGATGACCGGGACCGACGTCTCGCGCTCGGCGAAGAGGCTCTGGATCGCGAACAGCGCCGCCTTAAGGTTGAGCGTGTCGAACGTCGTCTCCGGCAGCAGGAGATCGACGCCCCCGTCGAGGAGGCCACGCGCCTGCTCCCTGTAGGCCGCGACCAGCTCGTCGAACGAGATCGCGCGGAACGCCGGGTTCTCGACGTCGGGGGAGAGCGACGCCGTGCGGTTGGTCGGGCCGATCGACCCGGCGACGAAGCGCGGCCGTCCGGGCTCCTTCGCCATCGCCGCCTTCGCCGCGCGGATCGCGATCTCGGCCGCCGCCTTGTTGATGTCGTAGGCGTGGCGCTCGAGGCCGTAGTCGGCGAGCGAGATCGCCTGCGCGTTGAACGTGTTCGTCTCGATGATGTCGGCGCCCGCCTCGATGTAGCGGCCGTGGATCTCGGCGATCAGCTCGGGGTGGGTCAGCGAGAGGACGTCGTTGCACCCCTTGAGGTCTCTCGGGTGATCCGCGAAGCGCTGCCCCCGGAAGTCCGCCTCGCCCAGACGATACGCCTGGATCATCGTCCCCATCGCCCCGTCGAGGACGAGGATGCGCTCCCGGAAGAGGCGGCGGAGTGTGTTGGCGGAGGGCATCGTCGGTGGCGACCTCTAGAGGGACGGAGAACCCATCCTCCTTTCAAAATGTATCAAAGGAGCGCCGGAACGCACGCCGTCAGGGGGAGGCGGGGCCGACGGTCAGGTCGAACCCGAAACGGATGCTCTTGACGCCCGTCTTCGCGTCCACGAGAACGGGCTTGACGCGGACGTTTCCTCGCGCCGACCGGACGATCCACGAGGAGTCCGGCATGACCGGCAGCGGGGGCATGAGGGGCGCGACGTCTACGTTGCCCGCGATCGGCAGGGCCAAGACGACCTTCTGGAACTTCAGGTTGCACGCCTTGGTCCCGTCCGGCGCCTGTCCCATTTCGAGACCGAGCCTCGGCTCGACGGGGATGTCGATCCCCAGCTCCGGGACCTTCAGGCGGAGCGACGCCACGACCCCGCCGTTCGGCCCCGCGGACGGATCGAATCCCGTGACCTTCAGGTCCTGAAGCTGGAGCGTGACGCTGCGCCCGGAGGCCAGGGCGACGTCGACGTGGTCGGGCGCCATCGAGCGCAGCAAGTCGTTCAGCGAGTCGGCGTCCACCGTGACGTCCACGCGGGCGGCGGCGGGAATCACGGCCATGAGGCACGCGCACAGCGCGGCGAGGGGCATCGGTCGTGAGGGGCGCATCGGTCGGCTCTCCCGGGGAAATGGGCCCGACGATCTTATTCGCTAAGGGGCCGCGGCGCCGTTCGCGCGCCGGCCGTCCCCGCCGGATTTGCCGTCCGGCGGGAGATGGGGGATCCTCTTCCCACATGCGCGTCCTGCTCCCCATCCTGGTTCTGGCCCTCTTCGCCTGCCCGGCGGCGGCCGACGCGCCGCGATCGGCGAAGGCGGCGCCGGTGCCGACACCCGCCACCGGGGACGCGGTCAAGGCCCAGATCCGGAGCAGCGGCGCTGCGGCGACGCTCGTGAACGTCTGGGCCACCTGGTGCGTTCCGTGCCGGGAGGAGTTTCCCGATTTGCTCAAGGCCGCGCGGGACCTGTCCCCACAAGGCGTCCGCCTCGTGCTCGTCTCGGTCGACTTCCCGGGTGCGGAATCCGAGGTGCGCGATTTCCTCACCGAGCAAGGGGTGGATTTTCCCAGCTTCGTCCGCACCGGCAAGGACGAGGCGTTCATCGACGCGATGTCTTCGAAGTGGAGCGGCGCGATTCCCGCGACGTTCGTGTTCGACCAAAAGGGCGCGCTCGCCCGTTCCTGGGAGGGAAAGGCGAGCTTCGCCGAGATCAAGGACCGAGTGCTCGAGACACTCACCCGCAAGGAGGCCCGATGACCCGCAAAGCGCTCGTCATTCCGCTGCTCGCCATCGCCGTCGCGACGGCCCCCGCCCTCGCCGATCCGCTCGCGATCGGGTCCAAAGCACCGATGACCGACACGAAGCTCAAGAACGTCGACGGCAAGGACGTCACGCTGTCGGATGTCAAGGGTGCCGCCGGAACGCTCGTCGTGTTCACCTGCAACCACTGCCCGTTCGCGAAGGCCTGGGAGACACGGATCGTCGATCTGGGGAACGCCTATCGCGCGAAGGGGATCGGCGTCATCGCGGTCAACGCGAACGACCCCAAGGCCGCCGCGGAGGACTCGTACGAGATGATGCAGCAGCGTGTGAAGGACCGGGGCATCCAGTACCCGTACGTCGTGGACGCCACGTCGGGTCTCGCGAAGGCGTTCGGGGCGACGCGCACGCCCGAGGCGTTCCTCTTCGACAGGGACGGCAAGCTCGTCTACCACGGCGCGATCGACGACAACGCGCAGGAGCCCGACGCGGTGAAGGCGCGCTACCTGAAGGACGCGCTCGACGCGGTCGTCGGCGGCAAGGAAGTCGCCGTGAAGGAAACGAAGTCGATCGGGTGCGGCATCAAGTTCCGCTCCTGAGCAGGGTCTTCGAGGTGCCGGGGCCGGTGCTCGCGCGTCCATTTGCGAGCCCGGCCCCAGCGGTACTCCCGATCGATTCGGTCCCCCGAAAAACTCAAGCCCGGCGCGCCTTTCGAGCCGAATCCCTACCGTTTTTGTCGGGTTGCGGCGGGTCGTCGCGAGCCGCTATAGTGCCGGCTCGCTCATGGAACAGCGCCCCAACGAAATATTCACCTTCCCGCGATGGGTGGATGAGCTGAAACCTCTGCTCGGGGCAGCCGCGCTCGGCGTTCCCGTGCTCGCCACGCTGCTCGTCTGGTACGGCGGCTCTCCCGCGACCACCGACATCGGATACGCCCCGGAGCAGCCGGTCCCGTACTCGCATGCGCTCCACGCGGGGGAGCTCGGGATCGATTGCCGCTACTGTCACAACACGGTCGAGGTCGCCGCCCACGCGGCGATCCCGCCGACGCAGACCTGCATGAACTGCCACACGAACATCCGCGGCACGTCGCCGAAGCTGGCGGTCGTGCGCGAGAGCAACGCGACCGGCATGCCGATCCCGTGGGTCCGCGTGCACGACCTGCCCGACTACGTGTACTTCAATCACAGCGCGCACGTCCGGCGCGGGGTCGGCTGCGTCGAGTGTCACGGGCGGGTGGACAAGATGGAGGTCGTGGCGCAGTCCAAGAAGCTGTCGATGGGCTGGTGCCTGGACTGCCACCGCAATCCCGACGCGCACCTCCGGCCGCCGGAGCTGGTGACTCAGATGGACTGGACGCCACCGGCGGCGCAGACCGCTGCGCAAGTCGGCCGGGGAGTCCGCGACAGGCTCCGGCTCGCTCCGTCCGAGGACTGCAGCACATGTCACCGCTAGACGCCCCCCCGACGCCGCCCCCGATGTGGCGGAGCCTCGAGGACCTCGCGGGAGATCCCACCCTGAGGGAGCTCGTGGGGCGGGAGTTCCCGCTCTACGCCGACGAGATGCTCGCCCCGTCGCGGCGGGACTTCCTGAAGCTGATGGGCGCCTCGGTCGCGCTCGCGGGGATGACGGCCTGCCGGCGCTGGCCCGTCGAGAACATCGTCCCGTTCGCGCACCGGCCGGAAGGGTACGTCGAGGGGAACACGCTCCGGTTCGCGACCGCCTACGACCGATCGGGCGCGGCGATGGGGCTTCTCGTCACGAGCTTCGACGGGCGCCCGATCAAGATCGAGGGGAACCCGCTCCACCCGGCGAGCCTCGGGGCCACCGACGCACCGGCCCAGGGCCTCCTCCTCCAGCTCTACGATCCGGACCGCAGCACCGAGATCATCGAGAGGCAGTCCGGCGGCGACGGGACCGCGCGCACGCTCGACGCGTTCGCGGCGTGGGCGGCGCCTGTGTTCGCGGCCCTCAGGGCCTCGGGAGGCTCCGGTCTACGCGTCCTCGCCGAGCCGAGCTCGTCACCGACCCTTGCCGCCGCGAGGACCCGGTTCGCGGCGACCTTCCCGAAGGCAGTCTGGGTCGAGTGGGATCCGCTGAGCCGCGACGCGGCCCGCGAGGGGGCGCGCCTGGCGTTCGGGCGCCCGCTCCGCGCGCACGCGGACCTGGCGAAGGCTCGGGTCGTCGCCGCGTTCGACGCCGACGTGCTGACCGACGATCCGTCGGGCGTGGCTCCGGCCCGGGCCTGGGCTCGAAAGCGCCGCGCGACCGACGGGACGATGAACCGCCTCTGGTCGGTCGAGCCGGGCGTCTCGCTCACCGGCGCGGTCGCGGACCATCGCATCCCGGTCCAGTGCGCGCTCGTGCCGGTCGTCCTCGGGCAGGTCGCCTCGCGGCTTGCGGCCGCAGGGCTCGCGATGCCCGCGGGGTGCGAATCGCTCACCACCGTCCTCGGACGCTTCGCGGCGCACCCGCTCGACGATGCGCGCATCGAGGCGATGGCGAAGGACCTGCTCGCGGCGAGGGGCGAGGGGGCGATCGTGGTCGGGCCGCGGCAGCCCGCCGCCGCGCACGCGATCGCCGCGGCGCTCAACGAGGCACTCGGGAACGTCGGGAGCGTGATCCGCTACACGGAGGACCCGGACGCCGCCCGCGTGTCCCATGCCGAGGCGATCGCGAAGCTCGCGAGCGAGATCGGCGCGGGTCTCGTCGACACGCTCGTCATCCTCGGAGGCAATCCGGCGTACGACGCGCCGGGCGATCTCGACCTCTCCACGCGCCTCGGCAAGATCAAGAACACGATTCGCCTCGGACTCTACGACGACGAGACGTCGACCTTCTGCCGGTGGCACATCCCCGAGGCTCACCCGCTCGAAGCCTGGGGCGACGCCGCGGGCTGGGACGGGACCGCCGGCGTCATCCAGCCGCTGATCGAGCCGCTCTACGGCGGCAAGTCGGCGATCGAGCTGGCGGGCTGGCTCGTCGATGGACGCTTCACGCCCGGATACGAGACCGTCCGCAAGACCTGGCAGAGCCGCCTTCCGGGGCCCGATTTCGAGAAGGCGTGGCGCCGCGTCGTCCACGACGGCGTCTGCGCCGACAGCGCCGCCCCTGCGGTGCGGCCCGCGTTCATGGCGGGATGGGGGGCCGCCGCGGGCGCGCTTGCCGATGCGCGGCCGCGGACCGGCGACGCGCGCGAGGTGGTGTTCGCGCGCAGCCACGGTCTACTCGACGGCCGATTCGCCAACTGCGGCTGGCTGATCGAGCTCCCCGACCCCGTCACCAAGCTGACGTGGGACAACGCCGCGCTCGTGGCACCCGCCGATGCCGAGGCGCTCGCGATCAAGCGCTCGGGGGATCTCGTCACGCTCGCGGTCGCCGGGAAGCAGGTGACCCTCCCCGCCTTCATCCTGCCCGGCCAGGCGGCCGGCTCGGTCACGGTCGCCCTCGGCTGGGGGAGATCCCGCGCCGGGCGCGTCGGAACCGGGGCCGGGACGAACGTCGCCCCGCTGCGACGGTCGGTGTCGCCGTGGCGTGACGACGCGGCCGTCACGCGCGCCGGGGGGCACGTCGAGCTGGCCACGACGCAGGACCACCACCTCGTCGACCCGCTCGGCAAGAAGGAGGCGCGCACCCGTGCGGAGGAGCTCGTGCGGACGGGAACGCTCGCCGAGCTCAAGGCGCACCCCGCCTTCGCGCGCGAGATGGTCGAGCTGCCCGAGGACGCCGTCCTCTGGACGCCCCACGAGTACAGGGGGCACAAGTGGGGGATGGCGATCGACCTGACCGCCTGCGTCGGCTGCGCGGCCTGCACGATCGCCTGCCAGGCGGAGAACAATATCCCGATCGTCGGGAAGAGCGAGGTCCTGCGCGGCCGGGAGATGCACTGGATCCGCGTCGACCGCTACTTCGAGGGGGACCCCGCGACCCCCGGGCTCGCGTTCCAGCCGATGGCCTGCCATCACTGCGAGAACGCGCCGTGCGAGCAGGTCTGCCCGGTGGCCGCGACGGTTCACGACCACGAAGGCCTGAACGTGATGGTCTACAACCGGTGTGTCGGCACCCGCTACTGCTCCAACAACTGCCCGTACAAGGTGCGGCGGTTCAACTGGTTCAACAACCACAAGCACCACGAGGCCGTCGAGATGATGGTCTTCAACCCCGAGGTGACGGTCCGGGCGCGCGGCGTGATGGAAAAGTGCACCTACTGCCTGCAGCGGATCGAGGCGGTGAAGATCGTCGCGAAGAACGAGCAGCGCACGATCCGCGACGGCGAGATCGTCCCGGCCTGCGCGCAGGTCTGCCCCACCGAGGCGATCGTCTTCGGCGATCTCAACGACGCCGCGAGCCGGGTGCGGGCGCTGCACGACGACTCTCGCAGCTACGGCGTCCTCGAGGAGGTCAACACGAAGCCGCGCACGCGCTACCTGGCGCGCCTGCGGAACCCCGCCGCGGAGCTTGCGGCGGCCGAGACGAAGGCGGAGCGGGCATGAGCGTCGAGACGGCGGTCCTTCCGGCCGGAAGCCGCGACAATACGACGACCGATCCGACCGCCAGAGCACCGCTCGTGCTCGGGCCCACCGATTACGCGAGCGTCACCGAGCGGGTCTGCCGGATCGTCGAGATGCCCACCCCTCCCCGGGCCTGGTACGTCGCCTTCGGGATCGCCGCCTCGCTGACCGGGATCCTGGGCCTGATGATCCTCTACCTGATCTCGACCGGCGTCGGCGTCTGGGGCCTCAACAAGCCGATCTCGTGGGGCTTCGACATCACGAACTTCGTCTTCTGGGTGGGGATCGGCCACGCGGGCACGCTGATCTCCGCGATCCTCTACCTGTTCCGGCAGCGCTGGCGCACGGGGATCAACCGCTTCGCCGAGGCGATGACCATCTTCGCGGTCATCTGCGCGCTGATGTTCCCGGGAATCCACGTCGGCCGGATCTGGCTCGAGTACTGGATCGCGCCGCTCCCGAACCAGATGAACATGTGGCCGAACTTCCGCTCCCCGCTCCTGTGGGACTTCTTCGCGGTCGGCACCTACTTCACCGTCTCCCTGTGCTTCTGGTACATGGGGCTCATTCCGGACATCGCGACGCTGCGCGACCGCGCGACCGGGAAGATCCGCCAGATCGCCTACGGGATCGCGGCGCTCGGGTGGCGCGGCTCGAACCGGCACTGGCACCGCTACGAGCGGGCCTACCTGCTCCTCGCGGGGCTCGCGACGCCCCTCGTGCTCTCGGTGCACTCGATCGTCAGCTTCGATTTCGCGACCTCGATGCTGCCCGGCTGGCACGCGACGATCTTCCCGCCGTACTTCGTCGCCGGGGCGATCTTCGGCGGGTTCGCGATGGTGCTGCTCCTGGCGGTCCCGTGCCGCGAGTGGTTCGGCCTCAAGGACCTGATCACGCCGCGCCACCTCGAGAACATGTGCAAGATCCTCCTAGCGACCGGGATGATGGTCGGGTACGCCTACGCGATGGAATTCTTCATCTCGTGGTACGGGGGAAACCCGGTCGAAGGGTTCGTGTTCATCAACCGCGCGTTCGGGCCGTACGCGTGGGCGTACTGGACGATGGTCATCTGCAACGTCGCGATCCCGCAGGCATTCTGGTCGCGCCGCGCCCGCACCGATCCGTGGATCATCTTCGCCATCGCGTTCTTCGTGAACGTCGGCATGTGGTTCGAGCGCTTCGTGATCATCGTCACGTCCCTGAGTCGCGACTTCCTCCCGTCGAGCTGGGGCTCGTACTCGCCGACGTGGGTCGAGATCCTCACGCTGGCGGGGAGCTTCGGGTTGTTCTTCACGCTGTTCCTCCTGTTCCTGCGCTTCCTGCCGATGGTGGCGATGGCGGAGGTGAAGGCGATCCTCCCGCAGCCTCATCATGAGGGCCGGTCGTGAGCGCCGCAGGGGGCGGGAAGACCCTGTGGGGGCTCCTCGCGGAGTTCCGGACGGCGGACGACCTCCGCCGCGCCGCCGCGGTCGTGCGCGAGGCCGGGTACGAGCGGTGGGACGCGCACACGCCCTTCCCGGTCCACGGCCTCGATGACGCGATGGGCATCCGCCCGACGCGCCTGCCGTGGGTCGTGCTCGCCGCGGGGATCGCGGGGACCTCGGGCGGGATCCTGATGCAGTGGTGGATGAACGCGATCGACTACCCGATCATCGTCAGCGGGAAGCCGTTCTTCAGCCTGCCGGCCCAGATTCCCGTGGCGTTCGAGCTGACGATCCTCCTCGCCTCGCTCACCGCCTTCCTCGGGATGCTCGGCGTCAACGCCCTCCCGCGGCTCCACCACCCGCTCTTCGCGAACAAGCGCTTCCGACGGGCGAGCAACGACGCGTTCTTCATCTCGGTGGAGGCGACCGACCGCCTCTTCGACGTCGAGGCGACCGACAAGCTCCTGCGGAGCGCCGGCTCGCTCTCCGTCGAATGGATCGAGGGTTAGGCGATGCCGGGCTGGATTCGATCGGTGGCGCTCATCCTCGCGGTCGCGGCGCTGCTGCCCTTCGCCTTCATCTACAAGGCCCGCCACTCGCAGAGCCGCCTTCCGCGCGTCCATCCCGTCCAGGGGATGGACAACCAGCCCCGCTTCAAGGGGCAGCAGGTCAACCCGCTGTTCGCCGACACCCGGGCCGACCGGCCGTACCCGCCGGGAACCGTGCCCCAGGGGTCGCTCGACGCCGACGACGCGACGCACACGGGGATCCGGGACGGCCGCTGGCTCGAGTCGTTCCCGGTCCCCCTCACCGAGACGCTCGTCCGGCGCGGCCAGCAGCGCTTCGGGATCTACTGCACCCCGTGCCACGGGCTCGCCGGGTACGGTGACGGGGTCGTCGCCGTCCGGGCGGACCGGCTGCAGGAAGGGACCTGGGTCCCGCCGATCTCGTTTCACGACCCGACGGTGCTCGCGCGGCCGGTCGGACACCTGTTCAACACCATCACGAACGGGATCCGGACGATGCCGGCGTACGGTCCGCAGGTGACCGTCGCCGACCGCTGGGCGATCGTCGCCTACGTGCGGGCGCTGCAGCTCAGCCAGCACGCCCCCGTGGCGGCCCTCACGGCCGACGAGCGGGCGAAGCTCACGCCAGAGGTGAGGCCGTGAGCGTCCGCACCTTCGTCGAGCTGCCCCAGGACGAGCTCTCGCTCGGCCGGACCGCGCGCACCGCGTCCGTCGCCCTCCTCGCGGTGGGCCTCGCGGGAGGGCTCCTGGCCGCGGGGCTCGCCGCGGCGACGCCGGACGGGTGGACACGGCTCCTCTGGTCCTACCTCGCGAGCTTCGTCTTCTTCCTCTCGCTGGGGCTGGGAGCGCTTTTCTTCGTGCTCGTCCAGCACGCGACGCGGGCGGGGTGGAGCGTCGTCGTGCGTCGCCTCGCCGAGTCCGTCGCGCCGAGCCTGCTGTTCCCGATGGCGCCGCTCGCCGTGCCGATCCTGCTCGGCCTCTCGCGGATCTACCCGTGGACGGACGCCGCCGCGGTCGCCGCCGATCCGCTGATGCGGGCGAAGGCCGCGTGGCTGAACGTGCCGTTCTTCACCGTGCGGACGGGCGTTTACTTCGCGGTGTGGGGCGGGCTTTCCGTGTGGTTCCTGAGGCGCTCGGTGGCCCAGGACCGGTCGGGGGAGCCCCGCATCACGCAACACCTCGAGACCGCGAGCACGGCGGGCCTCGTCCTGTTCGCGCTCTCGACGACGTTCTTCGCTTTCGACTACCTGATGTCGCTGACCCCGCACTGGGCGAGCACGATCTTCGGCGTCTACTTCTTCGCGGGGTGCGCGCTGGCGTTCTTCGCGCTGCTGACGGTCGTCGTGCTCGCGGTGCAGGGGACCGGTCGCCTCCGGACGCTGGTCTCGGCGGAGCACTACCACGACATGGGCAAGCTGGTCTTCGCGTTCATCGTCTTCTGGGCGTACATCGGATTCTCGCAGTACATGCTGATGTGGTACGCGAATCTCCCCGAGGAGACGATCTGGTATCGGGCGCGCCAGACCGGGTCGTGGACGCGCTGGAGCCTCTTCCTGCTCTTCGGCCACTTCCTGGTCCCGTTCCTCGCCCTGATGTCCCGTGCCGTCAAGCGCCGCCGCGCGCTGATCGCCGCGGGAGCCGGATGGATGCTCCTGATGCAGTGGGTGGACGTCTACTGGCTGGTCATGCCGGCGAGAAGCCCGGGAGTCGTGCCGCTGTCCCTGATGGACGCCGCCACCTTCCTCGGCATCGGCGGCTTGTTCTTCGCCTCGGTCGCGCGCCGGCTCGGGGCGGCGTCCCTTGTGCCGGTCCGCGACCCGCGCCTGTCCGAATCGCTCTCGTTCGAGAACTTCTAGGGGATGTGACCGTGGACGCGCACGACGAACACGCTCCGCACGTCGAGGAAGCCGATCCGGACGCGCTTTCGACCCTCACGGTCGGCATCGTCGGTACGCTCGTGCTCGTGATGGTCGTCGTCCTCGTCCAGGGGATGTACGGACAAGTGTCCCGGGCCGAATGGGAGCGCAAGGTCGTCTCCCAGATTCCCGAGGAGTTGCGCACGCTCCGCGCATCCCAGCTCGAGCGCCTGCAGCAGGTGAGATGGGTCGACCGCGAGCGCGGGCTCGTCACGATCCCGATCGACGAGGCGATCGCGCGCCTCGTCGCCTCGGCCGACCCGGCGGCCCCCGTGGTGGCGGTGCCGGCCGCCCCGGCCCCCGCGCCCGGCGCGGCTCCGGCGCCGAAGCCGAAGGGGCGGAAATGAGAGCGGTGATCCTCGCCGCGACGGTGGCGCTCGCGCTGTCGCCCGCGCGCGCCCAGGACCGGACGGAGCCGGTGCCGAAGCCCCTCGCCCACGTGGGCGTCACGGAGCATCTCGGCCAGCCGCTTCCGCTGGATTTGGCATTCGCCGACGAGGACGGCCGGCCCGTCACGCTCGGCGCGTTTTTCGGCCCCGGCCGGCCGGTGATCCTCACGCTCAACTACTACCGCTGCCCGATGCTGTGCACGTACGAGCTCAATGGGCTGGTGCAGGGGATGAAGGGCCTTCCGTGGACGGCGGGGAGCGAGTTCGACGTCGTCACGGTCAGCATCGACCCGCGCGAGCGGCCGGAGCTCGCCGCGGCCAAGAAGCGCACGTATATCGAGGGGTACGGCCGCCCCGCGGCGGCGAGCGGCTGGCATTTCCTCACCGGGAGCTCGGCCTCGATCGAGGGGCTCGCGCGCGCCGCCGGGTTCGAGTACGAGTACGACCGCGAGACCGACCAGTACGGTCACGCGGCGGTGATCTTGCTCGTCACTCCCGACGGGCACGTGTCGCGCTACCTCTACGGCGTCCAGTTCGAGCCCGATACGCTGAAGCTCGCCCTTCTCGAAGCGTCTCGCGGGAAGATCGGCTCCGCGCTCGAGCGCTTCATCCTCTACTGCTACCACTACGACGCGGGCCGGGGTCGCTACTCGCTCGCGGCGATGAAGATCATGCGTGCCGGAGCGGCGCTCTCCGTGCTGATCCTGGGCACCGCGGTCTCGGGTTTGTGGATCCGGGACCGGCGCCGCCGCCGCGAGTCGGCCGAATCGGTCCGGAGCTGACGGGATGCTCATCGACGGGATCCGCTCGCTGACGGCCTCGATCGGGGGGATCGATTCGGGAGGGTTCTGGCTCCCGCGCCAGGGATCGACGGTCGCTCCGCGGGTCGACGGCCTGTTCATGGCGATCACCTGGATCAGCATCTTCTTCTTCGTGCTGATCACCGTGGCGCTCATGTACTTCGTCTGGAAGTACCGGGCGCGGCCCGGGCACGAGGCGGAGCCCTCGGAGACCCACAATCGCACGCTCGAGGTGACCTGGACCGTCATCCCTCTGCTGATCGTGATCTGGATCTTCTGGGAGGGGTTCACCGGGGCGCTCGACATGTCGACGCCGCCGCAGAACGCCTACGAGGTCCAAGTCCTCGGCCAGAAGTGGAAGTGGCTGTTCACGTACCCGAACGGGGTCGTCGACGAGAACCTCCACGTGCCCCCCGGCACGCCGGTCCGGCTCGTCGAGACCTCCCAGGACGTGATCCACTCGCTCTTCGTTCCGGAGTTCCGGATCAAGCGCGACGCGGTCCCGGGACGCTACGAGACGCAGTGGTTCCAGGCCGACGTGCCGGGCGAGTACCAGATCTTCTGCGCGGAGTACTGCGGCACCCAGCACTCGACGATGCTCGCCAAGGTCATCGTCCACCGGTCCGCGCCGGAGTTCGAGCGGTGGCTTGCCGACGCGGCCAACTTCATCGACAAGCTCCCCCCCGAGAAGCTCTGGGAGGGAGGGGAGAAGCTCTACGCGCAGCGCGGCTGCAAGCAGTGCCACTCCCTCGACGGGACGGCGGGGATCGGGCCGAGCTTCAAGGGGATCTGGGGGCACCAGCAGTCGCTTCGCGACGGCAGCTCGGTGCTGGTCGACGAGAATTACGTGCGGGAGTCGATCCTGAACCCGCAGGCGAAGGTCGTCGCGGGGTTCGAGCCGGTGATGCCGACCTTCCAGGGGCGCCTGAAGGACAAGGAGATCACCGCCTTGATCGAGTACCTGAAACACCTCCAGTAGGAGGGGGAACGCCATGGATACCGTCGAAGGCGCGCGGATCGGACGGCCGGCGGCGCCGCCCGCGCGCGACAACTACCTGACGCACTCGGCGGGCTTCGGCTCGTGGGCCTTCACGCTCGACCACAAGCGCATCGGCGTGATGTACCTCGTGGCGACGCTTTCGTCGTTCCTGCTCGGCGGGCTCGCGGCGCTCGCCGTGCGCACCGAGCTGCTCACCCCCGGCCGCACGATCATGGACGCCGACACGTACAACAAGATGTTCACGCTGCACGGCGCCGTGATGGTGTTCCTCTTCATCATTCCGGGGATTCCGGCGGCCCTCGGCAACTTCGTCCTCCCGCTCATGCTCGGGGCCAAGGACGTCGCCTTCCCGCGCCTCAACCTGATGAGCTTCTGGCTCTGGATTCTCGGGGCGTGCTTCGCGGTCGGGGCCGTGATCGCCGGCGGCGTGGACACCGGGTGGACGTTCTACACCCCGTATTCGACGACGACGAACACGAACGTCATCGCGACCATCTTCGGCGTGTTCATCCTCGGGTTCAGCTCGATCTTCACCGGCCTCAACTTCATCGTGACGATCCACAAGCTCCGCCCGGTGGGGATGACCTGGTTCAAGATGCCGCTCCTCCTCTGGGCGCTCTACAGCACGGCGCTCATCCAGGTGCTCGCGACCCCCGTGCTCGGCATCACGCTGCTCCTCCTGATCGCCGAGCGGGCGCTCGGGGTGGGGATCTTCGACCCGGCCCTCGGCGGCGACCCGGTGCTCTACCAGCACTTCTTCTGGTTCTACTCGCACCCCGCCGTGTACATCATGATCCTGCCGGCGATGGGGGTGATCTCCGAGGTCATCTCGATCCACGCGCGCAAGCACATCTTCGGCTACCGCTTCATCGGACTGTCCTCGGTGGCGATCGCGGCGTTCGGGTTCCTGGTGTGGGGCCACCACATGTTCGTCTCGGGCCAGTCCGGGATGGCCAACGTGATCTTCTCCGCCCTGACCTTCTCGGTCGCCATCCCGTCGGCGATCAAGGTCTTCAACTGGCTCGCGACGCTCTACAAGGGGAACATCCAGCTCAACACGGCCATGTGCTACGGGCTGATGTTCCTGATCACGTTCACGATCGGAGGCCTGACGGGGCTGCACCTCGGCAGCCTCGCCACCGACGTGCACCTCACCGACACCTACTTCGTCGTCGCCCACTTCCACTACGTCATGTTCGGCGGCGCGGTGGTCGCCTTCCTGGCGGGCCTGCACCACTGGTGGCCGAAGATGACCGGGCGGATGTTCGACGAGCGGCTGGGCCGGGTCGGGGCGGCGCTGGTGTTCGTCGGCTTCAACACGACGTTCTTCACGCAGTTCATGCTCGGCAGCCACGGGATGCCGCGGCGCTACTACGACTACCTGCCGAAGTTCCAGATCTATCACGTGATCTCGTCGATCGGTTCGTACGTCATGGCGGCCGGGTTCTTCCTGACGGCCTACTACTTGCTGCACTCGCTCTTCCGCGGGAGGCCCGCGCCCATGAACCCGTGGGGCGGGAACTCGCTCGAGTGGCACACGCCCTCTCCGCCTCCGCACGACAACTTCGCCGAGACTCCGCTGGCCGAGGACCCGTACGACTACACGCACCTCGTCTACGACAGCGCGACCGGCGGGTATCTGAGCAAGTCCTACCACGAGGCGGAGGCGTGATGAGTCAGCACACGACCACCGCCGCGCCGCCTCACGAGCACCCGCCCCACCTGCGGCACCACTTCGAGACGCTGACCCAGCAGTTCGATGCCGGCAAGCTCGGGATCTGGCTGTTCCTGGCGACCGAGATCCTGCTCTTCGGCGGCCTGTTCTGCGCCTACGCGATCTACCGCGCCAACCACCCGGAGATCTTCCTGTACGCGCACCAGTTCCTCGACAAGACCCTCGGGGCGACCAACACGGTGATCCTGCTGTGCAGCTCGCTCACGATGGCGTGGGCGGTCCGGGCGTCGCAGCTCGGCCAGCGCAAGCTGCTCGTGGCCCTCCTCGCCGCCACGCTCGCCGGCGGCGGCGGGTTCATGTGCATCAAGTACGTCGAGTACAAGGCGAAGTTCGCCCACGGGCTCCTTCCGGGGACCCACTTCCACCCGCACGAGGAAGGCGAGGAGCACGCCGCCACGGCCGCCGCACCCCCGGTCGCGAAGCCGGCGCCGCCGGTTTCGGGGCCGGCGCTCGAGGTGTCCCGCATTCCCGCGGCTGCGGCCGGCCCCGCGGGAACCGTTCCCAATCGGGAGCCCGGCGAGAGCGAGGGGCTCGGCAAGCGCCCCAGCAACGCGCAGATCTTCTTCGGGATCTACTTCCTGATGACCGGCCTCCACGGAATCCACGTGCTCGTGGGCATGTTCGCCATCGGCTGGATCCTGATCCGCTCCGCGCGCGGCGATTTCGGGCCGGGGTATTTCACACCGGTGGACTTCGTCGGCCTCTACTGGCACCTCGTCGACCTGATCTGGATCTTCCTCTTCCCCCTGCTCTACCTCGTGAAGTAGAGGTCGCCATGACCCAGCACGCATCCGACCACGGCACGAGCCACGGCGAGGGGATCCACCCCGCCGTCGGCCACGTCGTCCCGCTCCCGACGCTGTTCGCGGTCCTCGGAGCGCTGCTCGCGCTCACCGTAGTGACGGTCGGGGCGAGCTACTTCAATTTCGGGCGGTTCGGCGTCTGGATCGCGCTGGCGATCGCGGTGGTCAAGGCGTCGCTCGTGGTCCTCGTGTTCATGCACCTCAAGTACGACAAGCCGTTCAACGCGATCATCTTCATCGTGTCCCTGGCACTGGTGGCGCTGTTCATCTCGATCGCGCTGACCGACACGCGGCAGTACGAGCCGAACACGATCCCCGGCTACGCCCCGTCGATCAAGACCAACCCGTCTTGACGGCGTCTTCGTCTCCCTTCGCGTCGCCCGAGAGGGGCGATCCGCGCGCCGCGCGCGAGGGGACGGTGCCGGGGGCGGGCGCCCTCGGGATGGTGATCTTCCTCGCCTCGCTCGCGGTCCTTTTTCTCGCGGCGATCGCCGGCTACCTCGTCGTCCGCCTGCGGGCCACGGCGTGGCCACCGCCGGGGATGCCGCGTCTGCCCTCGGGGTTGTGGATCGCGACGCTCGTCCTGCTGGCGTGCAGCGCCACCGTCCACCGCGCCCATCGCAGCATCCGCCTCGGCGAGACGACGGCGACGACGCGGTGGCTTGGCGCGACGCTGGGATTCGGTCTCCTGTTCCTCGTCGTGCAGGTGGCCAACTGGTGGAGGCTCATCTCGCTGGACATGGGGATCCACGCGCGGAACCTCTATGCCTTCACGTTCTACATGCTCACCGGCCTCCACGCGGCGCACGTCGTCGGCGGCCTCGTCCTGCTGGGCGTGGTTTCGTGGCGCGCGTCGCGCGGCCGTTACGGCAGCGGACACCACCCCGGGGTCACGTACGCGGAGATGTACTGGCACTTCCTCGACGCCGTCTGGATCGTGGTCTTCGCGGTGCTGCTGGTGTTCGGCTGAGCCTTCAGAGCCTGGCCTTCGTCCACTGCTTGCACCAGCCGTCGGGGTTGATCGGCCCGCGGACCGTCTTGCAGGTGCCGCACGCGGCCGGGTCGGCGGGGGGCTGATAGTTCAGGCAGGCCAGGCAGAACTGGTCGTCCCGCTCGCTGTGCTGCCGGTACTGGTTGTCGGCGCGGGTCGCGGCCTCCGCCGGCTGGAGCATCGCGACGTCGGAGCAGTCGAGGGAGGCGCCGAGGTTCCGCGCCCTGGCGCGCAACGCGGGCAGCGGGTCCTCCCCGCACGCGGCGAGGAGCCCCGCCGCGACCGCGATCGTCGCCGCCAGGATCTCCCGCCGGGACCACGATTCCATCATGACGCCCCTGCCGGTTATTCTGGACCAATCCCGGTGCTCGCGGCGGCCGCTTCGGGAGTAGCCTAGTCCGGCGAGGAGGATCCCATGGCACGCACGCTGGAAGCGGAAGTGGTCGTTGTCGGCGCCGGCCCCGTCGGGCTCGTCGTCGCACTCGTCCTGAAGCGCGCGGGCGTCGACGTGCAGGTGTTCGACACGAACCGCCGCACCGGCGTGCACAGCTACGCGGTCGTCCTGCATCCCGGCACGCAAGCCCTCCTCGACACGCTCGGGCTGATGGGAAGCGTCGGCGCCCACGGCGTCGCGGTCACGAAGGTCGGGTTGTACGAGGGGGCCGAGCGCCGGGGCGAGATCGACATCTCCGCGCTCGGCGGCCGGCACAAGCAGCTGTTCGTGCTGCCGCAGAGCCGCCTCGAGCTGCTCCTGGAGGACGCGCTCGCGGCGCTGGGCACGAAGGTGCACTGGCTCCATCGCGTGCAGGACCTCAAGCCCCGCGCCGACGGGGTCGACCTGACCGTCGCGCGACTCGATTCGGTATCGACCGGGTACCCGATCGCGCGCTCCGAGCAGGTGGTCGCGGGGACGGTCGACGTCTCGTCGTCGTGGCTGGTCGGCGCGGACGGGTACGACTCGTTCGTGCGCCGCCGTCTCGGGATCCCGATGGAGGAATCGGGAGGGCACGAGATCGTCTCGGTCTACCAGTGCGAGGCCGGCGGACCGCTGCCGCAGGAGGGGCGTCTGATGCTGGCCCGGACCGGAGTGGGCGCGTACTGGCCGCTCCCCGGCGGCCGATGCCGCATGAGCTTCCCGATCGCGAGCGAGGCCGACCACAAGCCGGACCCCTCGGGATTCGCGGCGCTGCTCCAGGCGCAGGCCCCCTGGTTCACGGCCGAGATCCGTAGCCTCGAGTGGACGGCGAGCGCGCGGTTCGAGCGGCGCCTGGCAGCGCGTTTCGGCGCCGGGCGCGTCTGGCTCGCGGGCGACGCCGCGCACCTGACGGCGCCGGCCGGGGCGCAGAGCATGAACGTGGGGCTGCGCGAGGCCGAGGACCTCGGCGGACGCCTCGTCGCCGTCCTCCGCCGCGGCGCGCCGGCGTCGTCCCTCGCGGAGTACGACGCGGAAGTCGGACGGACCTGGCGCCGCCTCCTGTCCCGGCCGTCGCCGAGCGAGGGCGCGCCCGCGCCGTGGGCGTCGCGGTTCGCGGACCGGATCGCCGCGTGCCTTCCCGGATCGGGGGACGATCTCGACGCGTTGCTGCGACAGATCGGGATGGAGCTTCCGCCCGCGTCGTAGCCGGACACCGCCCGCCCGCGTCTCGAGTGATTCCCCGACTTCTTGACCATCCGTATCCGGAATGGTATGAACGGCGTCCCGCGTCCGGGTCCGGGGGAGGCCGCGAGCCAAAGATGGGTTCGATCGCCGAGAACGATCTCTACGATCCGGTCGCCGGTCGTCCCACGCTGATCCTCGGCGGCAAGGACTTCCACGCGATCACCGAGGCGGTGGCCGGCCCCGTCGAGCGCAAGACGCCGCTCGCGTGGTGGTTCTTCTTCCTCCCGTCCCTCGCGCTGCTGGGGCTTCTCGGCATCGCCGTCTCCTGGCTGTTCTGGGAGGGGATCGGCATCTGGGGTCTCAACATCCCCGTCGGCTGGGCGTGGGACATCACGAACTTCGTGTTCTGGGTCGGCATCGGGCACGCCGGGACGCTGATCTCGGCGATCCTCTTCCTGTTCCGCCAGAAGTGGCGCACGTCGATCAACCGCGCGGCCGAGGCGATGACGATCTTCGCCGTCATGTGCGCGCTGATCTTCCCCGGCATCCACGTCGGGCGGGTGTGGGTCGCCTACTTCCTGATCCCCGTCCCCAACCAGATGGGGGTCTGGCCGAACTTCCGCAGCCCGCTCCTGTGGGACGTCTTCGCGGTCAGCATCTACGGCACGGTCTCGGTCCTGTTCTGGTACGTCGGTCTGATCCCCGACCTCGCGACGATGCGGGACCGGGCGAGCACCCTGCTCCGCAAGCGCGCCTACGGGTTCTTCGCGCTCGGGTGGCGCGGGTCGAACCGGCACTGGCAGAACTACGAGGTCGCCTACCTCGTCCTCGCGGGTCTCGCGACGCCGCTGGTCCTCTCGGTCCACTCGATCGTGTCGATGGACTTCGCCGTCTCGCAGCTTCCGGGCTGGCACACGACGATCTTCCCGCCGTACTTCGTCGCCGGGGCGATCTTCTCCGGCTTCGCGATGGTCGTCACCCTGATGACGATCTGCCGCACCGCCTTCGGCCTCGAGCAGATCATCACGATCCGCCACTTCGACTACATGGCGAAGATCATCCTCGTCACCGGCAGCATGGTGGGCTACGCGTACGGAATGGAGTTCTTCATCGCCTGGTACTCGGGGAACCCGTACGAGATGTTCACGTTCACGAACCGCGCGCTGGGGCCCTACGCCTGGGCCTACTGGACGATGATCACCTGCAACGTCGTCAGCCCGCAGGTGTTCTGGTTCAAGAAGGCGCGGACGAGCATCCCGATCCTCTTCGTCATGTCGATCTTCGTGAACATCGGGATGTGGTTCGAGCGGTTCGTGATCATCGTGACCTCGCTGCACCGCGACTTCCTCCCGTCGGCGTGGGGGTACTTCCGGCCGACGCGATGGGACGTCGCGTGCCTGCTCGGCAGCTTCGGCCTGTTCTTCACGATGTTCTGCCTGTTCGCGCGCTTCCTCCCGATGGTCGCCACCGCCGAGGTCAAGGGCGTGCTCCCTCAGGCCGACCCGCACGCGCACGAGGACGCGCACCGCGGCGCGGTCGTGGGCGGCCTGGCCGAGGAGGGGGCGCCGTGAGGACGCCGTTCGATGCGCTCCTCCCCGACACCGGCCCGTACTTCGGCGCCGTCGCGGAGTTCGCGAGCCCGGCCGACGTCTATCGCGCGTGCACGCGCGTCCGCGACGCCGGGTACACGCGGTGGGACGCGCACACGCCGTTCCCCGTGCACGGCCTCGACGCGGCCATGGGGATGCGGCGGACGCTGCTCCCGTGGATCATCCTCGTGGCGGCGCTGGGGAGCGCCGCCGGCGGTTTCCTCCTCCAGACGTGGGTGCACGCGTACGCCTACCCGCTGACGATCAGCGGCAAGCCGTACTTCGCCTGGCCGGCCTACATCCCGATCACGTTCGAGCTCGGGGTGCTCGGCGGGGCGTTCGGCGCCGTGCTCGGCATGCTCGGCCTCAACCGGCTGCCGATGCACCATCACCCGCTCTTCGACGTCGAGCGTTTCGCCCGGGCGAGCGACGACACGTTCTTCATCTCGATCGAGTCGTGGGACCCGAAGTTCGATCCCGTCGCCACGGTCGCCCTCCTCCGCGGCGCCGGCGCCCGGAGCGTCGCGCTCGTCGAGAACCGCCCGTGAGCCATCCCGCCGTCGCGGACGCGCTCCGCTCCGAGCAGTACTCGATTCCGGCCGGCCACGCGGCGCGCCGGACGGCCGCGATCGGATTCGCCGTCGGGGGCCTGGGGCTGATCGCCTGGCTCGCGCTCGCCGCGGCGCAGCCGAAGCAGGCGGCGTTCTCCTGGCTCGTCGCGTTCCTCTACTTCTCGAGCCTGGCGCTCGGCGCGCTGTTCTTCGTCCTCATCCACTTCTCGATGCAGGGAGGCTGGGGGATCGTCGTGCGCCGCCTCGCGGAGAACGCGATGGCGACGATGCCGCTGTTCGCGCTCCTGTTCGTGCCGGTGCTGGTCCTGCGCCACGAGCTGTACCCCTGGCTCGCGGAGAGCGCGTCGTCCAGCCACCTGCTCCACGGAAAGGCCCCGTACCTGAACCTGTCGTTCTTCGCGATCCGCGCGGCGGTGGCGCTCGGGTGCTGGTCGGCGATCGCGGTCCTCTACTTCCGCGCCTCGCGGCGCCAGGACCGCACGGGGGACACCGCGCTGTCGGTGGCGATGCGCCGTTTCTCCGGACCGGCGATCGTCCTCGTGGCGCTGACGCAGACGTTCGCCGCGATCGACTGGATCATGTCGCTCGAGCCGGAGTGGTACTCGACGATGTTCGGGGTCTACTGGTTCTCGGGAGCCCTGGTCACTTTCTTCGCGCTCCTCGCGCTGATCGTGGTCGGCCTCCGTCGCGTGGGACTGCTCGTCGACGTCGTGGGCGTCGAGCACTTCCACGATCTCGGCAAGCTCATGTTCGCGTTCACGGTTTTCTGGGCATACATCGGCTTCTCCCAGTTCTTCCTGATCTGGTACGGGAACATCCCGGAGGAGACGATCTTCTTCCGGGAGCGCCTCGCGGGGTCGTGGCACGCGGCGTCGTTCCTGCTCGCGGCGGGGCATTTCGTGGTGCCGTTCTTCTTCCTGATGCCGCGGACGATCAAGCGCCGTCCGGGGCCGCTCGCGGCGGGAGCCGCGTGGCTCCTCCTGATGCACCTCGTCGACGTCTACTGGCTCGTGATGCCCGTGCTCCACCCGGAGGGCATCCGCATCGGCCTGCTCGACGTCGCCGCGTGGGTGGCCGTCGGAGGATTGTTCGTCGGGACGTTCGGGAGGCTGGCGGCCGGGGCGCCGCTGATCCCGATCCGGGATCCCCGCCTTCCGGAATCGATGAGATTCGAGAATTTCTAGGCTCGGCGCGCCCGTTTTGGGATGGCGGGCCGACCGGTGTAGAGTTGTGCGATTTTTGGATCAGGCCCCCGGGGGAGGGGTCCGATGGAGGAAGAAATCATGCGCGGTCAGCGTTTTGCGATTCTTCGAATGGCTTCCGCACTGGCGCTCGCGATCGGGTTCGTCTCGGCCCACGCCGCGACGATCACCGGGACCGTCACCTACGAGGGAAAGGTGCCGAACCTCAAGCCGATCGACATGGCCGCCGACGCGAACTGCGCGAAAATGCACGCTGGCGCGCCGCAGCCATCGGATCTGCTGGTCCTCGGACCCGGTAACACGATGGCCAACGTCATGGTCAGCGTCGTCTCCGGCCTGCCGGCCGGCAAGACCTGGCCGGCGCCCAAGGACCCCGTGGTGATGGACCAGAAAGGATGCCACTACCAGCCGCACGTCTTCGGGCTGATGGTGGGCCAGCCGTTCAAGGTCCTCAACTCGGACGGGATTCTCCACAACGTGCACGCCCTCCCGAACGTGAACAAGCCGTTCAACATGGCGATGCCGCCGACGGTCAAGGAGTCGACGCAGACGTTCGGCCAGGCCGAGGGCATGTTCATGATCAAGTGCGACGTGCACCCGTGGATGAGCTCGTACGCGGGCGTGTTCAATCACCCCTTCTTCTCCGTCACCAAGCAGGACGGGAAATTCACGATCGAGAATCTCCCCGCCGGCACCTACGAGATCGAGGCGTGGCACGAGAAGCCGCTGGCTCCGCAGAAGCAAACCGTCACGGTCGGGGCGAACGACACGAAGACCATCAGTTTCAAGTTCATGGCGCCCGGCGCGAAGTAGGCGCGCCGGGACACGATCGGGGGGTGAGATGGGCTCGACGGACATGACGAACGGGCGGACGGTGCACGCGGCCGAGCACGGCCACGACGCCCACCACGAGGAGCTGGGGTTCTGGAGAACGTACGTCTTCTCCACGGACCACAAGACCATCGGGATCCAGTACGCGATCACGGGGATGGTCTTCCTGCTCTTCGGCTTCTGCCTGATGATGCTGATGCGGTGGCAGCTGGCGTTTCCGGGGCGCGCGATCCCGCTGATCGGCAGGCTCCTCGGCGACGCGCGGGCGCCCGGCGGGACGATGCTCCCGACCTTCTACAACGAGCTGGGCGCCATGCACGGCACGATCATGGTCTTCATGGGAATCGTGCCGCTGGCGGTCGGCGGCTTCGGGAATTTCGTGCTGCCGCTCCAGATCGGGGCGCCCGACATGTCCTTCCCCCGGATCAACATGGCCAGCTACTGGTTCTTCTTCCTGGGCGGCGTCACGATGTTCTCGAGCTTCTTCGTGACGGGCGGCGCCGCGCAGTCGGGCTGGACGTCGTACACCCCGCTCGCGGACATCGCGACCACCGGGCAGACGATCTGGATCCTGGGAATGGTGCTCCTCATCACCTCCTCGCTGCTGGGCGCGATCAACTTCATCACGACGACGATCCAGCTCCGGGCCAAGGGGCTGACCTTCTTCCGCTTCCCGTTCTTCGTCTGGTCGCAGTTCGTCACCGCGTTCCTGCTCCTGCTCGCCTTCCCGCCGCTCGAGGCGGCCGCGGTGCTGCAGCTGATGGACCGCGTGGCGGGGACGAGCTTCTTCCTTCCGTCCGGCCTCGTCGTCAGCGGGCAGGCGCTCCAGGTGTCCGGCGGGGGCAACCCGCTCCTCTGGCAGCACCTGTTCTGGTTCCTCGCGCACCCCGAGGTGTACGTCCTGATCCTCCCGGCGATGGGGATCGTGGCGGAGATCATCGCGAATAACACGCGGAAGCCGCTGTGGGGCTACCGGTCGATGGTCTACTCGCTGATCTTCCTGGGCTTCATGTCGTTCATCGTGTGGGCCCACCACATGTTCATGACCGGCATGGGCACGAGGATGGCGAGCTTCTTCCAGACGACGACGATGATCATCTCGATCCCGTCCGTGGTCATCCTGACGTCGCTGATAATCTCGCTCTGGGGCGGGTCGATACGGTTCAACACCGCGATGCTCTTCGCGCTCGCCTTCCTGCCGATGTTCGGGATTGGCGGGCTGACGGGGCTGCCGCTGGGCCTCAACGTCACCGACATCCCGCTGCACGACACCTACTACGTGATCGGGCACTTCCACTACGTGGTGGCGCCGGGCACGATCTTCGCGCTGTTCGCGGGGGTCTACTACTGGTACCCGAAGGCGACGGGCCGGGCGATGAGCGAGACCCTCGGGAAGTGGCACTTCTGGCCGTCGCTGGTCTGCATGAACGGCGTCTTCCTCCCGATGCTCTTCCTGGGTCTCGCGGGCGTCTCCCGCCGCCTCGCGGACGGGGGCGCCACCTACCAGTTCGCGCAGGGCGCCCTCCACTACAACAAGGCGTCGTCCTTCGCGGCGTGGGGCCTGGCCGTGGCCCAGATCCCGTTCATCGTCAATTTCTTCTGGAGCCTGAAGCACGGCGCGAAGACCGAGCCGAATCACTGGCACGCCACGACCCTCGAGTGGGCGGCGGCGCCCTCGCCCCCGGGGCACGGGAACTTCAAGGAGCCGCCGGTCGTCACCCGCGGGCCGTACGAATACAGCGTGCCGGGAGCCGCCACCGACTTCACCCCGCAGAACGCGACGGGGAGCGCGGCATGAGCGCCATGGAGATCCCCTACACCGTTCACGAGCGGCCGGACACCGGTCTCACCAGCGGGAAGATCGGCATCTGGCTCTTCCTGGCTTCCGAGGTGATGCTGTTCGGGGCGCTCTTCGCGACCTACATCCTGCTGCGCGTGGGTGCGGTGACGTGGCCCCACGGCCGGGAATACCTGAACATCCGGCTTGCCACGATCAACACGATCGTGCTGATCACGTCGTCGGTGACGATGGTCATGGCGTGGGCGTCGCTCAAGCGCGACCAGTTCGGGAGGTACCGCCTCTACATGGGCCTGACCGTGCTATGCGGCCTCGGCTTCCTGTTCATCAAGTACCTCGAGTACAGCCACAAGTTCGAGACCGGCCTCTACCCGAAGACCAACACGTTCCTGGCGATCTACTTCACGATGACCGCCCTCCACGGGCTGCACGTCCTCGGCGGGATGGTCGTCAACTCGTATTTCTGGGGGCCCGGGGCGAAGCTCTGGCAGACCGACAAGGAACATTTCACCAACCGCGTCGAGAACGCGGGTTTGTTCTGGCATTTCGTCGACCTGGTATGGATATTCCTCTTCCCGGTCCTCTACCTGCTGTAGGAGCGCGCATGGGCGGTCACGACGAGATCGACATCCAGAAACACGTCCGGATCTACATCACCGTCTTCGTCTCGCTGATGGTGCTGACGCTCGTGACCGTCGCGGTGTCGACCCTGCACCTGCCGGTCCACCAGGCGCTGATGGTGGCCCTCCTGATCGCCACGATCAAGGGATCGCTCGTCGCCTGCTACTTCATGCACCTCATCAGCGAGAAGAAGCTGATCTACTGGGTGATGGCGCTGACCGTGGCGTTCTTCGTCGTGCTCCTGCTCGTTCCCGTCTTCACGGTCCACGACCGGATCCACAACTGACCATGTCGCTCAAGGCATTCCACGTCGTGTTCATCAGCGCCGCCGTGATCATGGCGCTGGGGATCGGCGTCGGCTGCCTGAAGACCTGGTTCGGCAGCGACGGAAGCGGTAACCTCCTCGGGGGCATCGGAGGTCTCGTCGCGGGGATCGGGCTGATCGCCTACGAAGCCTGGTTCCTGCGGAAGGCGAAGGGGCTGTCGTGAGATCCGGATTGCGCCTCGCCGTCCTGATCGCGATCGCCGCGGCGATCACCGCGGCTCCCGCGCACGCCTGCTCCGCCTGCGCGAACCCCGACGTGAAGTCCCCGATGATCGACGCCGCCCGGCTGGGCATGGGTCTGCTGATCGGCCTGACGGGCTTCGTGCAGGCCGGCATCGTCGCCTTCTTCCTGAAGATCCGCCGGCACGCCAGGCGCTACGAGGCGGAGCAGATCGATTCCGAGTGGTCGGTTCTCCAGAGGAGCTCGCACCCGTCATGAGCAACTGGCTCGGTCTCCCGCACGCCGCCTCCGCCCACGCCGCGGAAGTGGACAACACCCTTGGCATCATCCACATCATCATGTTCGTGCTCTTCGTCGGGTGGATCCTCTTCTTCGCGTACGCGCTCTTCCGCTTCCGGCGGTCCCGCAACCCCGTCGCGGACTACAAGGGTGTCACGAGCCACACCTCGACCTACCTCGAGGTCGCCGTGGCGATCGCCGAGGCCGTCCTGCTCGTCGGGTTCTCGATCCCGCTCTGGGCCAAGCGCGTCGACGCGTTTCCCCCCGAGAAGGACGCGGTCGTCGTCCAGGTCACCGGCGAGCAGTTCGCCTGGAACATTCACTATCCCGGTCCCGACGGGAAGTTCGGCCGCACCGACATCAAGCTGATCGACGTCCAGAACAACCCGCTCGGCCTCGACCGCTCGGACCCGGACGCGAAGGACGACATCACGACCGTGAACCAGCTCCATCTGCCGGTCGGCAAGCCCGCGATCATCAAGCTGACCACGAAGGACGTCATCCACTCGTTCAATCTCACCGAGTTCCGGGTCAAGCAGGACGCCATACCCGGCGTCATGATCCCGCTCTGGTTCGTCCCCACGATCACGACCGACGACATGCGCAAGAAGCTCGGCAAGGACGACTTCGTCTACGAGATCGCCTGCGCGCAGCTGTGCGGCCTCGGCCACTATTCGATGCGCGGGTACGTGACGATCGACACGCCGGAGCAGTTCCAGGCCTGGATCGACGGGGAAGAGAAGAAGCTGTCGAGCGAGGATTCGAGCTGGCAGTAGGCAAGGTCGCGGAGATGCGCCGAGGCGCCTGATCGGTCACTCCGGGTTCCGGCCTCCTCCGAACACCCGGTACCTTCCGGACACGCGCTCCCGGATCCGCTCCAGCTCCGCCACCGTCACCCGGGCGATCCCGCTCTCACGGCAGGATTTCTCGACCGCTGAGACGACCATGCCGCGGACGAAGACGGGGATCTTCTTCATCCGCTCACGCGCGTCGTCGTCCCAGCTCAGCTCGATCGTGGCGGGCTCTCCGTACTCGAGCTTCGGCATCACCAGTGCGGGGGCCTCGGCAAACGTCCCCGGGACGTGCGTGCAGAGCGGGTCCTCGGCCATCAACTCGCCGGTGGCACCGTACGCCCGGGCGCGGCAGCCGCCGCACAGCCTGTTCAGCTCGCACGCTCCGCAGCGGCCTGCGAGCGAGCCGCGCTCGCGGATGCGGATGAACAGATCCGATTGTCCCCAGATTTCGGTCAGCCGCTCGGTCTTCAGGTTGCCGCCGAACATCGGGAGGTAGGGACACGGGGTGACGTCGCCGTTGGGCCGGATGCCGAGGTAGTGCGTGCCGGCGGGGCATCCTCCGGCGCCGCCCGTGTACGCCTTGACGAACGGCGAGGCGGGATCGTTCCCGAGGAGAGTCTTGACGTAGTGCGGCGCGCACTTGGCGTTGACGATCATCCGGCCTTCGTACCGCTGCTGGATCCGCGTGAGGTCCGCGAGGACCCGGTCGTACTCGGCGGGGGAGATATCGGAGACGAAGCCACCGCGCCCGGTGGGCACGAGGAAGTAGAGGTTCCAGACCTTGGCGGCCATCTCGCGGTGCGCGAACGCGGCGATCGCCTCGATCTCGCCCGCGTTGTGCGCGCCGACCGTGGTCTGGACGATGAACGGGAGGCCGGCCTCGGCGAGGATCCGCGCGCCCTCGACCGTGTTCGACCAGGCGCCGCGGACCTTGCGGAAGCGGTCGTGGCGCTCCGGATCGAGGGCGTCGAGGGAGAGCGCCAGGCCGCGGACTCCCTCCTTCGAGAGCAGCTGCGCGAGGTTCCGGGTCACCTTGACGCCGTTCGTCCCGACGACGACCCACAGGCCCTTTCCCGCGGCATGACGGACGATCTCGAGGATGTCCCGCCGCAGGAGTGGCTCGCCGCCCGTCAGGATCGTCACCGTCTCGGGAGCGAACGCCGCGATCTCGTCGACGACGCGGAAGCACTGCTCGGTCGACAGCTCGCTCCGGTCGGCAAACGCGGCGTCGTCGAGGAGCGGGCGCCCGCCCGCGTCGAGATAGCAGTGCTCGCAGGCGAGGTTGCAGCGGTAGGTCAGGTTCCAGGAGACGATGTACGGGCGCGCGAACGCCGCGGCGGGGTCCACGCCGTCACATCCCGAATCGCGAGCGCGCCTCGTCCAAGACCTTGGCGTCGATCGTCCGGTAGCCGTTTTCTTCCGCGAATTTCTCGATTCCCGAGCGGGCCATCGGGCGGACGAACGCGGGGACCGATTCCATCCGCGCCTCCGCCTCGGCGGTCCAGCGGATCGCGGCGCCGGCATCGGCGGTTTCAGCGGACGCTCCGGCGACCATCCCCGCGAACGGACACTTCGATCCGGTCGAGGCCGCTGCGGCCGCCGCGTCCGAGGCGGGGGCGACCTTGACGCCGAGCGACGAGACGAGCTGCGTCTCGAACGCGTTGGTCAGCATCGCCATCTCGTACCCGCAGGCGTCGCACGCGTACACCACGGAGATCGACCCGCGATCGGGCGGAGAAACCGACTGGATCTTCATCGGCTGGTCGCACGGGACGCAGAGGAATTTCATCGCGAGGTCTCCAGGGAGTCCACCAAACGGCGAGCCGAGGATGCGATCGCTTCCATCGCCGGGCTGGCGGACAGCGCGTCGAACGGCGTCCCAAGGTCGCACGCGGCGGCGAGGGCGGGGTCGAACGGCACGCGGCCGAGGCAGGGGAGAGGAAGGCTCACGCTCCCCGTCTCGGGGAAGAGCGGCTGCACCTTGCCGCAGTCGGCGCAGTGATAGCCGCTCATGTTCTCGATGTAGCCCAGGGCCCGCGAGGACGTTCCCGCGAGCGCCGAAACGCCGCGGAGAACGACGCCCCGGGACACGTCGGACGGGATCGTCACGAGCACGAACGCGGTCTCCGGTCCGAGCACGTCGGCGTACTGCACCGTCCGCTCGGCTCCCGGCGGCAGATCGAAGAGCAAGAGGTCGAGGCGTCCCCAGTCGATCGACGCCAGCACCTCACCTAGCGCGGCGAACTCGCGCGTGGCCCGCCAGGTGTGCGACTCGCCGCGCGCCACGCTGTCGAACTCGAGCGACGCCGACTCCGCGAGGAGCGACCCGATCGAGAAGACCCGCACGCCGTCGCGGGAGCGCGGAAGCGTCAGTCCGTTCGGTCCGGGCACAGGGACGGCCCGCTCGATTCCCGCCATCCGCGCCTGCGTCGGCCCGTTGAAGTCGGCGTCGAGAACGGCGACTTCCATTCCCCGTGCCGCGAGCGCCCCGGCGAGGGCGCGCGTCACCGTGCTCTTCCCGACGCCGCCCTTCCCCGAGCCGACCGCCACGCGCCGGCTGACGCCCGCGAGACTCCGCGCGACGCGCTCCTGCTGCGCCGCGACCTGCTCGGCGATCCGCGATCCGCCGTCACCGGCGATGTCGTGATACGACTTCATGGGCCGGATAGCGTACACCAGGCGGGGATGCGGACGGGCGCCGTGACCCGCCGACGGCACGCGCTCGGTCAGCGCGGCGCCACGGCGTACGCCACGAGGGCGGCGAACGCGAGTCCGATCAGACCCGACACACGCACGAGACCGAGTCCCCGGGAAGACCACCAGGCGAACATGCGCCGCTGGCGCTCGAGCCCGAGAATCGGCGTCAGGATACCGGCCACGACGATGAAGACTCCGACGGCGCGAACGGCCCCGGGCGCCCGGGAGAGCGGCGCCGCGAGGGTGACCGCCACGCCGACGAGCGCTCGCAGGCCCGCGAGGGCGTAGAGCCCGGCCGTGCTGTTGAAAACCCTCGTGGCGGCCAGAGCGCCGGCGGGTGCGATTACCGTGACCGCGGCGAGGATCGAGAGGAGGACCATGAGGGCGAACGCGACGAGCTGCATCTGCCGTCTCCCGGATCCTCCGGGAGCCTAGCCCTGCGACGCGACGAGGTCAACGGCCGGCCGGGACCCCGCTCATTGAGCCTTTGCCACGGATGTAACACCGATCGTTTCGCCGGTCGCGCGCCAGCCGATCGTCGTCGCGAGCTCCCACGGGCACTCATCGTAGCCGACGCCCAGCGCGACGATGCGCGTGCGCTCGCGGTGGGCAAGATCCCGGAGCAGGGTGCCGAGCCCGGCGCCTTCCATTCTCCAGACCCCGATCGCCCCGTCGGCCTCCCGTGTGTACGCGACCGCCGCTTCGATGCGGTCCGCGGGCGCGAGGACGAGCGCCTTCAGTCGCTCCCGACGCCCGGCGAGAGTGGCCTGCGTGCGCTCCCAGGAGAGTGGGCCGGCAACGGCGGGAAGGGAGTCGGGTCTGACCTCATGGACGGTTCCCGAGGGAGCAGGAGCGGCCAAAGAAGGGTCGAATTCGAGATCTCGGTACGTTTGCGTCTCTCGCCATCCGCACGCGGCGAACAGCGCCCTCGCGGGGGCGTTGCCGGCCGGGACCTCTGCGACGAGGTTCGGCGGCCCCAGGATCGCGAGCTTGGCCGAGAGAGACGTCAGCAGGTGCCGGCCGTGGCCGCGGCGGAGGTGGCCGGGGTGGACGGCGAGCGTCCGCACGAGCGTCTCGGGAGGGCGCTTGCAGCCGATCAGCACGGCGACCGGCCGGTCTCCTTCGAACGCCACCATGCAGCTCGAGCACCAGAGGCCCAGCTCGCGGATGTCTCGTTTGAACTCGGCGACCGTGGTCGAGGCGGGTGCCGTGCCGTGCGGGGCGAGGCACTCCTCGAGGGCGCGGACCAGGAGCGGGATGTCGTCGGTCCGGCAGAACCGATACGCGCTCAGGCTTCGGGCCCCTTGCTCTTCGCGATGATCGCGGAGAGATGCCCGACGTCGTTGAGCGGCGCCTTCTTCGCGTCCTGGGCGGCGATCGCCTCGGCCATCAGCTTCCGGCCGATCTCGAGCCCCTCCTCGACGAGATCGAGATCGATCGGGTTGATGCTCCGCGCCACAGCCATCTCCTCGATCCGCGTCTGCGTGTTGTCCCGCATGAAGCCGGCGGGAACGCGGAGGACCCGGGCGGCGGCGTCGGCCGTCCAGTCGAGAGTCGACAGCAGCGGCACCTTCTTCTCGTCGCGGGAGATCAGCTTCATCCCCGGCTGCATCGGCGTCACGTCGTCCTTGGCGGCGTCGGGAAGCGCCTCGAGCGCCCCGATCGGCGAGCCCGTCTCGTCCTCGACGATCTTCCGGGCGAAATCCAGCGTGATGACGTCCAGCTTCTTCAGGCGCGCCGACTTCTCGACGCGCGCCTTCGTGCGGCGGCGCTGGTAGGCGTCCTTCATCGTCCAGAGGGCGCGCTTGGCGTCCTCGCTCCACTTCAGCTTCCGGCCGTCATAGGTCGTCTCCTCGGAGAGGGCGCCCTCGACCGCCGCGATCCGCTCGATCATCTCGCGCGAGACCGTCTCGAACGTGGTCCCGCCGCAGACACCGCACTTCACGGGCGACGCGCCCACCGCCGTCACGCCGCAGTGCGTGCACATCGAGACCGGCTCCTTCTTGGCCCGCTCGATCGCAACGGCCTCGGCGAGCGCCGCCGTGGCGGTCGCCGTCTTCGGCATGAAGCGGTCCATCGCCTCGTCGATGACGGCGTTCGTGATCACGCTGTGCCCCTTCTCCAGGGCGAGGCGCAGGATCCCGGTCCGCGCGATCCCCTTGACCATCGGCGGCACGCGCGTCATCCGGGCCTCGGCCTCCGGCGTCCAGCGGATGCTCTCCTCGGCCCGTACGTCGATCTGAGGGACGACCAGGCGCGTCGTGAGCAGGATGTCGCACGGGCAGGAGCGCAGGAGGTTCTCCGCGTTGGACCCGAGCCCCGGCTCGTCCGCGGGGGAGTGCACCCCGATCCTCCCGACCACCAGGAGCCACGGGCTCGACTTGCGGGCGTGGTCGAGGACCTTCTGGAACGCCTTCCCGTCGAGGAGGGTCTTCTTCACCTCCGCCCCCTCGTCCTTCGCCATCCGCTCGGCGACGTCGAGGTGGGACTGGTAGATCTGCGCGAGCCCCGTGTCGATGATCTCCTCGTGGAGCTGGTTCTGCTCCTCGAAGCGGAACACCTTCGCCGCCTGCTCGGTGAGCACCCCGACGATCCCGTTGAAGACCGAGTAGTGGAGGTAGGGGTCGTAGACGGAGATCAGCTCGATCTTCTTGTCGAACCGGCGCGCCAGCTCGATCGCGGTCATCAGAGCTCCGAACGACTGCGGGCTGCCGTCGATGCCGACCAGGATCGTGTCGGAAGCCTGGGAGGCATCCCCCGGGAGGCGCTTGACGACCCAGGTATCCCGGTGGACCGTGCGCGTCACCCTCTCGCAAACGGACCCGATCTGGCTGTCGCGCACGCGTCCCATGCCCATGCCGCCGAGGACGATGAGGTCGTAGTCCGAGGACAGGAGGTCCTTGACGATCTCTGTGTGGTGCTTCCCGTCCATCATCCGCGGCCGGAACTCCAGGGCCGACTCGCGACACCGCTTCGCCATCCCGTCGAGATAGCTCTCCGAGATCAGCTTGAGGCCCATCGTGATCAGCGAGTCGTGGATCTTCCGCTGCCGCTCGAGCTCGGTCTCGTCGAGGTACTCGTCCGGGAGCGTGTATTCCATCTGCTTGAACCGATAGTCGTGCATGCTCGCGGCGTACACGTGGCAGCCGGTCAGCGTCGAGCCGAAGGACTTCCCGAGGTCGAGCGCCAGGTCGACGGCGCGGTTCGAGTGGTCGGAGTTGTCGACGGGAACGTAGATCCGCTGATACATCGGAAGCCTCCTAGGACTGCGGGACCGAGGAGGGAAGCGAGCGGCCGGCACCCGAGGGCGCCGGATGGCTCCGCTTCCTCCGGACGAATGCGACGATCGCGATCTCGACGAGGAGCGCCAGCAGGGCGGCTTGAATCATCGGCCCGGTGGCCGAGGGCACGTGCTCCGGCTCGACGTAGAGCGAGAACCACAGAGTCAGACCCCGCTTGTTCCCCCGCTCCCGGCTGTGCCCGTCCCAGACCGAAAAGGCGATCGGCACGAACTGGCCCGGTGCGAACGCAGGACCCGATGCGACGCGCAGGGGGCGCTTCAACACGACGGTCCACTCCCCCTTCTCGTAGTGCGCCGTCGCGGTGACGTCGTCGGCGTCCGAGGGGGTCACGTCGGCACTGCCCTTCCCGACGTACTGCTCGGCCTTCCCGCGGGCGAGGTCGACGAACCACAGGTCGACGGGGTTCGCCGCGTCGCCAAGGAGGAAGTACGGCTTGCGGGCCCCGGACGGGTTGACCAGCGGGAACTGCACCGCGACCGCGTCGGAGAACTCTGACCCCGCGGCCGCCGCCGGCGCCGCGCTGGCGCTCTCCCCCCACGCGTCCTCGGACGGCTTCGCAGGTGCCGGGGTCGCCTTGGGCTTCTCCTCCTGGCCGCCCCACACGTCGCCCTCGTCCTTCTTCGGCGCTTCGGCGGGGGCGCCGGCCGGCACGTCTTCCTCGGCCTTCGGGACGGGCAGGGCGGGGGAGTTCTTCCCCGCGGTCTCCGCGCTCACGTCGTTCCAGCGAAGACGAACGGCAATGCTGTCGGCGTCGTAGACCGCGTCCGCGCGGATCGACGGGACCGGCGGGTGGAACTCCCGCCCCGGCTCCATGATCTGGCCCACGATCGGGAACCGAGCCGTCCGCGCGGTTGCGAACGCCGCGTCGGCCTTCGCGAGGTCGATCGCGTCGTCGACGTGGCGGGCGACGAGCAGGCTCGCGTAGCGCGGGTCGTCGCCGTCCCCGAGCGAGACGATGTAGTCGGTGATCGCCCAGCGCTCCTCGGGCTTCAGCGCGTCCCCGAAGGCGGGCATCGGGGTCCCGTTCAGGCCGGTGGTCATCGTCCGGAAGATGTCCTCGCGCGTCGGCCCGCCCCGGAACGTCCACCGCTGCGTGAAGTCGGCCGGCCGGATCGGATGCCCCAGGTCGTCGAGGAGAGTCGGCGCGGAGGTCCCGTCGCCGCGCCCGAGGTCGCCGTGGCAGGAGATGCACCCCGTGTCCTCGTAGACCTTCCGCCCCTTCTCGGCGGACTCCTTCGTGTACTTCGGTGCCGACGGCAGGCTCACCGGCGCGACGTTGAACTCCGTCTTGGCGAAGTCGGGCGAGAACGACTTGACGTAGTACGCGAGGCCGGTCAGCTCCTCGTCGGTGAAGTTCGCCCAGGCCGGCATCGAGGAGTACGGCATGCCGCGCCGGATGACCCGCTTGATGTCGTCGGTCGTCGGCAGCGCCCCCGATGGCGTCGTGCGAACCTTGAACTTGCCGGTCGTGAAGTTTCGTGGAAGCGGGAGGAGGTGCACCGCGGCCAGCCCGGCGCCGTCCCCGGCGTCGCCGTGACAGCCGGAGCAGAACTTCTCGTAGGTCTTCTTGCCGGCCGCCCGCTGGGCGTCGGTGCCGAGATCGACCCCGGCGCCCGAGGCACCCGTCGTCGCGATGGCGACGCCGAGCAGCGCGGCGAGGCGCACCCGCGCGCTCACTTCTTTTCCTCCGACGCCTCGCGCGCCCGCGGCCGCTGCTCGGTGAAGTCGTACAGGAAGAGGATGACGTCCCAGATCTCATCCTCGGTGAGGAACTTCTCCCAGGCCGGCATCGCCGTATCCCACGGCCCCCCTTCCTCGGGAAGCCCCGGCCCACCCTTCGAGATGCGCCAGAACAGGAACGACTCCTGGAGCATCGCGATCGTCCCCTTGTCGGTGAAGTTCGTCGGGATCGGGTTGAGGCCGTGCACGTACATGCCATTGGCCGCCATGCTGTCGCCGTGGCAGAAGACGCAATTCTGGTAGTACACCCGGCGCCCATTCTGGAGATGCACCTTGAACTGGTCGGGGCTCGTCTTCTCCAGGGCGCGGTACGGGTTGACCGCGGTGATCAGGTCGACCTTCGTGTCGTGCACCATGATGTCGGCGGGTGGCGCCGGGTGGACCGTGCGGGAGAAGAACGGCGCTTGGATCGGGGCCGAAACGTTGAAGTAGACGCGCGCGGCGACGAGAGTCGGGATCGCGATCACGACGACCGCCAGGAGCGGGAGCAGGCGCGTGTCGGTCATCATGCGGACGAGCGGCGCGGCGAAGGAGCGGATGCGACCCCGGTCCGAGGTTACGTAGGCGAACAGGGCCAACGTCGCGATCCCCATGTAGATCTTGACGACCGACTCCGGGATCGGGACGACGAAGCCGAAGCGGATCGCGGCGTAGAACGCCCCGAAGATGCACAGGATCCAGGCGAACAGGTTCGCCTTGAGGACACGCAGCGCGACCAGCAGGGCGACGATCGCCACGACGATCGTGATCTTCATGACTTGCCCTTCGGGGGTGCGGCGACGGGCGGTGCCGCGGCGGGCGGTGCCGCGGCGGGCGCCGCGGCCGCGGTCGGGGCGGCCTCACCCGCGGCCGGCTCATGCCCCGCCTGGTACTTGAGCTTCGTCGCCATCGTGACCGTGGTCTGTCCGCCCAGCGTCTGGAGATAGGCGATGACGCACAGGATTTCCTGATCGGTCAGGCCGATCGGCGGCTTGTTGATGACCGGCATCCCCGGGTTGAACCCCGGGACGATGAACGCGCTCGGCTCGTAGATCGACTCGGCGAGGTAGTCGACGTCGGAATACCCGGGCCTCCGCGTCTTGGCGCGCGCGTCGACGCCGTCGAGGTCCGGGAAGCGGAACGGCCCCTCTTTCTTGCCGATCGTGTGGCAGGTGAAGCACAAGCCCTTGCCGTCCATGATCTCGCGGCCGGTCTTGGCCATCTCGGCCGGGCTCATGTCCGCCTTCAGGACGACCTCGACGGGCGGGTAGACCTCTTTCTGCGGGACCATCTGGCCGACGTACATGTAGAACGACGTGGTCGCCACCACGAGGACCGCTATCTTCAGGATCGGCGGGATCTTCATGCGTGCGCGCCGCCGCCGCCCGCGAAGTCGTCCTTGTCGTGCAGGCTGGCCAGCCAGAAGACGAACCCGATCAGGGCGAAGAAGATCAGCACCGTGACGGAGACGATCTTGGTCGCGAAGCCGAGCGTCGGCGTGAAGGCGTCGGGGGAGGTGTCCCGGATGACCCCGTAGACGTGCCAGTGCTGTCGCAGCCCGGAGCGGACGTACCCCATCAGCCCCATCAGCCAGGTGAACGTGACGGCGATGAAGATCAGCACGTACTGCGAGATCGGCGGGACCGTCCCCCAGCGCACCTCGCTCGTCGATCGCGCCTTCCGGTACATCAGCACGTCGATGATCGTCACCGAGACCATCGTGAACAGCACCGAGAGCACCTGCGGAACAGACAGCTTGATCCGGACCGTCGCCTCGACGAAGTACCCGTACACGCCGAGGAAGATCACGATCGCGGCGGCGGTCGTGAAGATCGCGAGCTGGGCGGCGTTCCCGGCCTTCGCCCACGTGACGGTCGGCTCCTTCCCCGTCCGGCGGTAGAGGAGGAAGCTCATGTAGGTGGACAGGATCAGGATGTTGACCGCGGTGTTCTTCGCGGACATGACCCCGAGGAAGGTCAGGATCGGGTGCGTGGAGCCCCCCATCGCCCGGACCTCGGAGACGGTCGCAATGATCGAGTGCGGGGTCGCCCAGACCATGAAGCACGCGGCGACCGCGATCAGCAGCCACTTGATGTACTTCTGGAACGGCTGGGCGCCGGAGATCCGGCCCATCCCCAGCCACAGGTAGTAGTTGGCGCCGAGGAAGAGATTCCCGATCAGGACCGCCTGGATGATGAACAGCCAAGAGAACGCGCCGCCCATCATCGTCAGGCCTAGGGTCTGGGAGAACGCGTAGATCTCCTTCGCCAGCCAGTACCCGGCGAACGGGAGCGGCAGGAAGGCGCTGATCGCGACGAAGTTCCCGATGTACCCCATCCAGTCGTAGTGGGCGCGCTCCTCGTCGGTCTTGGCCGAGAGGAACTTGATCGCCGCGTACGCCCCCGCGACCGAGCCGCCGAAGGCGACGTTGGCGATGATCCGGTGGATGTTGATCGGCATCCACGTGTAGTTGTGCACCGCCTGCCAGGTGGAGATCACGGCCCCCTTCTCCGAGATCCCGGCGGGGGATGTCATGAAGGTCAGCCAGGCGTTGGCGATCAGCATGATCGCGGTCCCGACGACGTTGAGCCCGACGCCGAGCAGCAGGTGGATGCGCGGTGAGAACTTCCCCCAGCCGTAGTAGTACGTGTAGAGGAAGAACGCCTCGGCGAAGAACAGGAGCACGTACGGGAGGAACGTGGGCGAGAAGACGCTCATCAGGTAGTTCGTGAACTTCGGGTACAGAGCGATCAGCATGAACGTCAGGAATGCCCCGAACGTCGCGGTGAGCGAGAACGAGACCGACAGCAGCCTCGTGAACTCGAGGGCGAGGTGGTCGTATCGCTTGTCTCCGGTCTTGTACCCGATGAACTCGATGATCAGCGCGAAGATCGGGACCGCGAGCACGAAGGCCGCGAAGAGAAGGTGGAGCTGCGCGACCATCCAGATCGCGACGCGGCTGCCGATCACCGGGAACGCGCGGTACTCGGCCTCGACGTACGGTTTCGCCTGGTCCTTCTTCTCGGCGGCCGCCGCTTCGTCCGCGATCCCCTTCTCGCGCGGGGTCGCATCGGCGGTGTGCGCCCGCTCCGGCTCCCGGTACTCGCGGGAGACGAGAAAGCCCGCGATGCGGACCACCGCGAACAGCGCGAGCACCACCAGCACGATGCCGATCACGATCTGCATCTTTCCGATCTTCACGGCGTGCCCTTTCGCGCCTCGTGCGCCTGGCGCTCCTGCTCGAGCTTCCGCACGTGGGCGATGATCGCCCAGCGGTCCTTGGGCGGGATCGGCCAGCGATACGACGGCATCAGCCCGGAGCCGTTCGTGATCACGTCGTAGATCTGCCCGTCGGCGTAGCCCCGGACCTTGTCGGTGTGAAACGAGGCGGTCGGCACGTTCCCTCGCTGGTACAGGATCCCCTTGCCGTCGCCTCGCGGGTCGTGACAGGGCTGGCAGTAGATCGCGTAGCGCGCCTCGCCGCGGGCGAGCAGCGCGTCGTCGACCGGAACCGGGATCTTCGCGACGGGCTTTCCGTCGGGGCCCTTGCCGAGGAAGAAGGCGTCGTCCTCGCGCAGCTCGCCGCGGGCGATCGTTCCGGGCACCGGCGGGCGCATCCCCGAGCCGTCGTAGAAGAAGCCGCTCTCCGCCTGGGCGAGGAGCTTCGGCTGGTCGTCCATCGAGGGGTTGGGGTGGACCGGAGGCAGGCTCGACGTGCACCCCCGCACGCACGACGACAGGCCCGCG